>JAABUQ010002007.1_pt1 | contig 41550 bp, 30 predicted proteins | sample 5560001 | NCBI WGS metagenome assembly JAABUQ01 (sample SAMN10711888, study PRJNA513371) | rock metagenome | isolation source: Antarctica rocks | place: Antarctica: Victoria Land, Finger Mt nord | collected 2015-12-18
GGGAATTCGATGATCCCAGGCATGATCGTATGCTCCGCAATCCAAAAGCGCCGGAGCGATTCCGGGGCGAAACGGGCCGCCTTTGCCTATTTTATCGCCGTCGCCCAGCGGTTTGCAAAACTCCAGTGTGTAATGCTAAAGATTGGCCGGCGGAGCGTCAAGACGAGAATCGAGGTGTGCGAGACTTTTTTCATGAGGCCTGGTTTTGCGGGACGTCCCGTCGATCCGAAGCCTCGACCCGGGCGGGGGGAGGGACCGGGTTGACCGGCTTGGGCTTGTCCGTCGGCGGGGCCGGGGGAGAGGACAGGGCGAGGAACATGATCAGGGTGCTCACCCCGTTGAATATCATGTGGAGCACGACCGGGCCGACGATCGAGCCGGTTTGCTGGTACAGGAGCCCGAGGCCGAGCGAGAGGAAGAAGAGCGGGATCGGGGTCGGCCAGACCGCGGCGTGCAGGCCGGCGAAGATGATCGAGACGGCCACGTTGGCCAGGGCGAGCGGGACGACCCGGCCCCGAGCGGATGCCGGCGAGGGTTCGACCGGGGCGTCGGGCGCGGAGTAGGGGTTGAAGGCCTCGCCCCCTCCGGCGGGCGGGGGCGAGTCGTCGAGCTCGGTCGGGGTTTCCGGCAGGTCGAAGACCTCGGCGGTCGGGCCCGACGGGTCGATCGGGCCGGCCGAGGGGAGCACCTCGCCGAGGTCGCCTTCCTCGGCCCCCTTCGGCTTGCGGAGGCCCAGGGCCACCTTGGTCAGCCAGCCGAGCAGCACCCCTCGGAAGATCAACTCTTCCGCGAGCGGGGCCAGGACGACCCCGGCCAGCACGAGGATCGTCGCCATCCTGGCCGATCGGTCGAGCTGGATGGCCGACTCCAGCGGGTGCGGGTTCCGCCCCAGGAACACCACGGAGAGCAGCATGACCCCGAAGACCAGGGGGGCGATCAGGGGATAAGCCACCGCCCCCTGGAACACCCGCCTGCCCAGCCCGGCCAATCCGATCCCGAAGTCGCGCAAGCTCGCCCCCGATGTGGCCGCCAGGAGCAGGGGGATGACCACGAGGATCGCGACGTTTCCCAGCCCAGAGAGGGTCATCAGCTCGCCTGGCGACAGGGCCGGGCGATCGGCCCTGGGCTGCTTCATCGTGGCCGCGCCCCCTTGGGCGACCCGATAGGCCACGGGGACCGCGACCTGGATCGCGAACCAGGCCAGCACCACCACCACGACCGACTTCCCGCCCCAGGGGACGATCCTGGGCTTTTCCCGGGGCAGGACCGGCTGCCCCAAGGCCAGGCGGACGATCACCCCCACCCAGGCGCCGACGATCGCGGCGATCAGGATGCCGAAGACGAAGAAGATCGGGACGGCGTTCTCGGGCGTGGGTGGCGGCATGGCGGGCTCGATCGGTCTTATGGCGGCTGTTTGGGCGCGAGGGTCCGGAAGGACCCAGGTTCTTCGTAAGCTCGGCCCGAAATCTTAACAGGCCAGGGGCGGGCCGGCCACCTTGCCCGAAGCTCTGGCCTTGCTTTAGGATGGGCCCCTCAGGCCCGGGAGAACGCCCGGCCGACCGTCGCCCGGGAGGTTCCTCGGTGTCCGCCAGCGCAGCCGAACAGCTCGACCTCCTCCGCCGGGGGGTCGACTCGATCACGCCCGAGCCGGAGTTCCTCGACAAGCTCCGGCGGTCCGTCGCCACCGGGACCCCGCTCCGGGTCAAGTACGGGATCGACCCGACCGGGATCGACGTCCACCTCGGCCACACCGTGCCGCTCCGCAAGCTCCGCCAGTTCCAGGAACTGGGGCACACGGCGGTCGTCATCATCGGCAATTACACGGCCCTGGTCGGCGACCCCTCCGGGCGCGACGAGGCCCGGGCCAGCCTGACCGAGGAGCAGGTCGAGGCCAACGCCCGCGACTACCTGACCCAGGTCGGCAAGATCGTCGACCTGTCCAAGGCCGAGGTCCACCGCAACGGCGACTGGTTCGCCCGCTGGAGCTTCCTCGACGTCCTCGACCTGACCCGCAAGATGACCCTGGGCCAGATCTCGGCCCGCGACGACTTCGCCAAGCGGATCGCCGCCGCCCGGCCGGTCTACCTCCACGAGTGCCTCTACCCGCTGATGCAGGGGTGGGACTCGGTCGAGATCAAGGCCGACGTCGAGCTCGGCGGCACCGAGCAGCTCTTCAGCCTCCTCGTCGCCCGCGACCTCCAGCAAGGCCAGGGGCTGCCCGGCCAGGTGGCCATCACCATGCCGATCCTCGTCGGGACCGACGGCGAGCGGAAGATGGGCAAGAGCCTGGCCAACTACATCGGCGTGGCCGAGACGCCCGAGAACCAGTTCGGCAAGGTGATGAGCCTGCCCGACGCCCCGATGCGGCAGTACTTCACCCTCCTGACCGACCTCCCCCTCGCCGAGGTCGACCGCCTGCTCGGCCCCGAGGTCAACCCCCGCGACGCCAAGGAGGTCCTCGGCCGGGCGGTCGTCGCCCAGTACCACGGGCCCGGAGCCGCCGAGGTCGCCGCCCGGGCCTTCCGCGACCGGGCCAAGGGGGTCGGCCAGGAGGTCCGCAAGGAGACGCTGCTCCGGAGCGCCCTGGGGAGCGAACCGATGTTGCCCGGCGTCCTGCTGAAGACCCTCGGCCTGGCCTCCAGCACGTCCGAGGGGAATCGCCTGATCGAAGGGGGCGCGGTCCGGGTCGGGCCGGAGCGGACCCCCCTCCCCCGAGACAAGTCGATCAAGGTCGAGGTCGCCACCGGCCTGCTTGTTACCGTGGGCCAGGGGAACAAGGCGAAGTCGGTGGAAGTGGAAGTCGTCGAAGACGCTTGATCCCCCAACGGCCCGCGTGAGGACCACCGTGGCAACATTCGGCTTCGGCATCGTCGGTTGCGGGATGATCGCCGAGTTCCACGCCCGGGCGATCGCCGAGATCCCGGGTGCCCGGGTCGTGGCGGCGCTGGACCGGAACCCGGGCAAGGCGGAGAAGATCGCGGCAATGGCCGGCGAGGGGTGCCGGCCGTTCGTCGACCTCGACGCGATGCTGGCTCATCCCGGGCTCGACGTGGTCTGCGTCTGCACCCCGAGCGGGGCGCACCGCGACCCGGCAGTCCGCGCCGCGCGGGCGGGCAAGCACGTCGTGGTCGAGAAACCCCTGGAGATCACGGTGCCGCGGGCCGACGCGATCATCGAGGCTTGCGACGCCTCGGGCGTCCGCCTCTGCGCGATCTTCCCGTCGCGGTTCTCGGCCGCCAACCTCGCCTTGAAGGACGCGGTCGTACGGGGGCGATTCGGCCGGCTCACGCTGGGCAGCACCAGCGTCAAGTGGTGGCGGGGGCAGGAGTACTACGACTCGGGCCGGTGGCGGGGGACCTGGGAGCTCGACGGCGGCGGGGCCCTGATGAACCAGGCGATCCACAATGTCGACCTCCTGCTCTGGCTGATGGGCGAGGTCGAGTCGGTCCAGGCGATGACGGCCACGCTCGCCCACGAGCGGATCGAGGTCGAGGACGCCGCAGTCGCCCTGCTCCGGTTCCGCTCCGGGGCCCTCGGGGTGGTCGAGGCCGCCACCGCCGCCTACCCCGGCCTCCCCAAGCGGACCGAGGTCCACGGCGACGCCGGCTCGGCCCGGGTCGAGCAGGACGACATCACCTTCTGGCAGTTCCGCGACCCCGAGCCCGGCGACGTCGGCTTGCTCGAAGGCCGAGGGACGACGGGCCAGGCCGGGGGCGCGGCCGATCCCCGAGGGATCAACCACGCCGGCCACCGCGACCAGATCGCCGACTTCCTCCAGGCGATCGAGACCAACACCCCCGCCCGGGTCGACGGCCGGGAAGGCCGCCGCTCGGTTGAGGTGATCCGGGCCATCTACCGATCGGCCCGGACCGCGATGCCCGTGGATCTCCCCCTGGTCGACGACATCGCCCCGGGGCCGCCCTGAACCGGACCTTCGGGTCCGTTCGGTCCGTCCCCGTCAATCCGGCCAGTCGGGGGCGTTCGAGACGAGCCGGCCGGCGATGGCGGTGAGCCGCTCGGCGGCGTCTCGGACCTTGGAAAGGTCGCCGAGGAAGAAGGCGCGATCGGGGGCCTGGCCGACGGCCTCCTCGATCTCGTCGCAGGCGTCGATGATCGTCCCGCAAGGGGGGAGCAGGGAGCGGCCGAGGCCGGCGAGGTCGGCCGGCAGGCCGACCTCCGAGGCGCGGGCCAGGGCGCGGTCGATCCCTTCGAGGATCTCCCTGCCGAGCCCACGGACGGCGTCGAGCCGGCCGACGAGGTGGCCCCGCTGGCGCTCGCCGGCCTCTTCGATCAGGAGTTCGGCGAAGCCGAGGATGTGGTTGACCGGCGTGACCAGGTCGTGGCGGAGTTGCGAGGCCGCCGCCGCCCGGTCGCGATCCCCCGGGGTTGAGTGGGTCATGGGAGGGCCTTGGTGGAGAGGAGGGCCTCGATCTTGGACAGGAGTCGGGGGAACTCGACCGGCTTGGTCTCGTAGTCGTCGCAGCCCGCTTCCAGCGCCCGCTCGCGGTCGCCGCTCATGGCGTGCGCGGTGAGGGCGATGATCAGCAGCCGGGCCGACCCCGGGTCGGCCTTGAGGCGGCGGGTCACCTCCCAGCCGTCGACCTCCGGCAGGCTCAGGTCCATCAGGACCAGATCGAAGCCGCCCGACCGGGCCGCCTCCAACCCTTTCCGGCCGTCGATGGCGACCGTCACGTCGTATCCCTTGCGGACCAGCCGGCGCGACAGCATGTCGCGGTTCATCTCGTTGTCTTCGACGAGGAGGAGCTTGGCCATGACGTCACGAGCCCCGGGTCGCCGAGGCGGCCGATTCGAGGGGGGCGGCCGAAGGCCGGAGGGGGCGACGGGGGACGTGGCGTCGGACCTCGGTCAGGAGGTCGGACCGCGAGGTCGAGCCTTTGCGGAGGATCGACTCGACCTTGCCCCCGAGCCGCTGTTGCTCCTCGTCGGAGAGGTCGCGGGCGGTCATCACGAGGATCGGCACGCCGGCCCCCTCGGGCCTGAGCCGGAACTCCGCGGCGAAATCGAACCCATCGAGCCTGGGCATCGTCAGGTCGAGCACGACGAGGTCGGGCCTGGCCTTCTCGGCGAGCTTCAGGCCTGCCGAGCCGTCTTCCGCCTCGACGACCGACCACCCTTCCTTCTCCAGGATCTGCCGGACCATGACCCGGGCGTCCGGGTCATGGTCCACGACCATGGCTAAGCTCGCAGGGTCCCCGCGACGGTATGCCTTGAGGAGCGAGGCGAGCCGGGCCCGGTCGATCGGCTTGGATAGGTATTCCGAGGCACCCAACGCGTACCCGAGGTTCTTGTCCTCGAGGAACGAGACCAGGATCACCGGGATGGTGGCGAGCTCGGGGTCGCACTTGAGGGCGTGGAGGACCGACCAGCCGTCCATGCCGGGCATCATCACATCCAGGGTGATCGCGTCGGGCCGGGACGACCTGGCCTTGGCCAGTCCGGCCTCTCCGCCCCCGGCATACTCGACCCGGAACCCTTCGCGGGCGAGGACCCGGGTCATCAGGTCGCCGACGGTCGGGTCGTCGTCGATCACGAGGACGGTGGCGCCGTCGGCCGGGCCCGGGGCGACGAGGAGTGGGCCGGGGATCTGGACGTCGCCGGGACGCCCCTCGACGTCGGCGGGCAGGCGGATGGTGAAGGTCGACCCCAGGCCGGGCTCGCTCCGGACCGCGATATCGCCCCCCATCAACTGGCAGAAGCGGCGGGTGATCGTCAGGCCCAGCCCCGTGCCGCCGTATTTCCGGGTGGTCGAGGCATCGGCCTGGACGAACGGGCGGAAGAGTCGCCCTTGCTCCTCGGCCGACATCCCGATCCCGTCGTCGGCGACCTCCAGGGTGATCCAGTCCGGGCCGCCCTGGGGGCCTTCGCGGCGGGCCCTGACGGTGATGGTCCCCCGCTCGGTGAACTTGATCGCGTTGCTCAGGAGGTTCAGGATCGCCTGGCGGACCTTGGTCTGGTCGGCGTGCATCGCGCCGAGGTCGCTGTCCAGGTCGAGCCGGATCCGGTTGTGGGCCTTCTCCGCCATCGGGTCGACGGTGGCGATCGCGTCTCGGACCATCGAGGCGAGGTCGAAGGCTTCGAGGTAGAGCTCCATCCGGCCGGCCTCGATCTTCGACAGGTCGAGCACGTCGTTGATCAGCCCGAGGAGGTGCTTGCCCGCCGAGTGGATCCGGTCGAGGTCGGGCATCAGGTCGCGCAGGCCGCGGTCTTCGGCCTCCTCGCCGAGCATCTCGCTGTAGCCGATGATGGCGTTGAGCGGCGTCCTCAATTCGTGGCTCATGTTGGCCAGGAACGTCGACTTGGCCCGACTGGCGACCTCGGCGGCCACCTTGGCGGCGCGCAGCTCCACCTCGGCGCGCTTCGGCTCGGTGATGTCGCGGGCGACCTTGGTGTAGCCGAGCAGGGTGCCCGACTCGTCCCGGACGGCCGTCACCAGGCCGCTGGCCAGGAATCGGGTGCCGTCGCGGCGGACGTGCCATCGCTCCTCCTCGGAGCGTCCGGTGGCCTCGGCCTGGAGCAGCTCCAGGAGCGGGGCGCCGGCCGAGCGGTCCTCATCGGTGAAGAGGAGGTCGGTGGGCTGGCCGAGGATCTCGGAGTCGGAGAAGCCGAAGAGGCGCTCGGCCCCGGTGTTCCAGCTCGACACTCGCCCTCCGAGGTCGATCGAGAAGATGGCGTAGTCGCGGACGCTCTCGATCATGAGGCGGAGCCGCCCCTCGCTGTCGCGGACCCGCTGCTCGTCGCGACGCCGGGCGGTGACGTCGGTGACGACGCCGACGAAGTGGCTGACCCGGCCGTCGGGCCGATCGACCGGGGCGAGCGTCAAGGCGTCCCAGAACGTCGAGCCGTCCTTGCGGTAGCAGAGCAGCTCGACCTTGGTCCCTCGCCGGTCCCGGAAGGCCGAGCGGACCTCTTCGACGGCGAGCGGGTCGGTGTCCGGCCCGATCAGGAAGTCGATGTTCCGGCCTTCGACCTCGGCCTGGCTGTAGCCGGTGAGCCGCTCGAAGGCGGCGTTGACGTAGATGATCGGCTCATCGAGGGTCTGGGGGTCGGTGATGAACACCCCCTGGGCGATCGCGCGGAGGGCCCGGTCGCGGAGCCGCATCTCGGTCTCGGCCCTCTGCCTGGGGGCGACGTCGACGAAGGTCACCACCGCCCCCAGGGTCTCGCCGTCCCTCCGGACCGGGTGGGCCCGGTACTCCACGGGCAAGGGCGTGCCGTCAGCCCGCCAGAAGACCTCTTCTTCGCCCAGGGTCCCCTCGCCGGTGACGAAGGTCCGGAAGATCGGGCACTCCTCGAAGGGATACGGGGTCCCGTCGGTCCTGGTGTGGTGGAACTGGCTGTGGACGTTCCGGCCGAGGATCTGGTCGGCCGATTCGAGCCCCAGGAGCTGGAGCGCGGCGGGGTTGCAGAACGTGCAGAGCCCGCGCGTGTCGACGCCGTAGACGCCCTCGCCGGCCGAGTCGAGCAGGAGCCGGACGCGGGCCTCGCTCTCCTGGAGCGTCAGCTCGGCCTGCTTGCGGGCGGCCAGGTAGCGGCGGACCAGGAGGAAGATCGAGCCGATCAGGAACAACGCCAGCGTCGAGGCGATCGAGAACGTGGCGTAGGTCCGGAGGATGTATGCCCGTCGGGCCTTCAGCCAGGCGTTCAGCTCGGCCTCCTCGGCGTCTTCGAGCTCCTTGGCCCGCCGAAAGAAGTCCCGGAGTCGATCGCGCATCGAGGCGTCGCCGAACGCCTGGCGAAACGTATCGGGTCGTTCGGCGTCGGCCCGGAGGATCGACGCCCGGAGTTCGCCGAGCCGGGCCCGGGCCTCCTGCTCGATCTGGCGCGATCGCTTGTGCTGGTCGGGGTGCTCGCTGGTCAGGTTGTGCAGCTCGTCGATTCGGGCCATGACCCGGTCGGCCGCCCGGTTGAATTCGAGGCGATCGGCCGGGTTGCCGTCGACGAAATACCCACGCCGGGCCGACTCGGCGTCCTTGAACGCCGAGGCGACGAGGTTGATCCGCTTGAGGATCTCGCGAGAATGGGAGGTCCGCCGGGTGTTGGCGTGGAGTTCGGCCAGGTCCTGGTAAGAGACCAGGGCGTTGATGGCCAGGACGACCAGGGTCAGGCCGAATCCCCAGGCCAGCTTCCGCTCCGAAATCGTTCTCATCGGAATGCCTCGGGCTTCGGATCAGGCCGGGTGGAACTCGACCGCGAGGACCGACACGTCGTCGCGGACGCCGGTCGCGCCGGACCAGCCCTCGATCTCGGCGACCAGGTCGTTGACGACCGAGCAGAGCGGCTCGGACCGACCGGCCTCGACCATCCTGAGCAGCCGATCGTTGCCGAAGGGCTGTCCGGCGGGGTTCACGGCCTCGGGGATGCCATCCGAATAAAGGTAGATCCGATCGCCAAACTGGATCGGTTCGGTCCACTCGGCGAATTTGTGCGAGCCGTCGGCCAGGCCGATCGGGAAACCTCGGCCGGGCAGGAACCTGGCGGGCCCCTCGGCCGGGAGCAGGACCGGGCTGGGGTGGCCGGCCAGCGTATAGTGGAACTCGCGGGCCTCCGAATCGAGCACGCCGTAGACCAGCGTCGAGTATTGCTCGGTCTCAACCTCGAAGGGGAACAGGCGGTTGAGCCGGCCGGCGACCTCGGCCGGACGGACGGCGTCGAGCCGGTCCGGGCCGTCACCCCCCCGCACCAGGATCGACGACGCATCGGACGGGGGCGAGAGCAGCCGGCCCAGGCTGACCGACATCAGGCTCGACGCCACGCCGTGGCCGCTGACGTCGAGGACGTACAGGGCGACCCGCCGGGAGTCGAGCTTGATGGCGCTCAGGCCGTCGCCGGCCAGCTCCTCGCAAGGGCGGAACGACCAGGCGAAGCCCAGGCCGGGCACGTCGGGGGACGACCGGGGCAGCAGCGCCTCCTGGATCCTCGCGGCGGCCCGGAGGTCGCGGGTCATCCGCGCGTTCGCCGATTCGAGGTCGCGGTTCCGCTCGGCCAGCCTATGCTTGAGCTGCCGGACCTGCTCGACCGCCCGCTTCAGCGACACCTGGGTCTGGATCCGGGCCGAGACGACCGGGAAGTCGAGGGGCTTGGTCACGTAGTCGTTGGCCCCGAGGCCGAGGGCGTGGACGACGTCCTCGCTGTGATCCTTGGCCGTGGCCATGATGACCGGCAAGTCGGTCGCCGGTCGTGTTGCCCGGATTCGACGCAGGACCTCGAAACCGTCGATTCCCGGCATCATGACGTCGAGAAGGATCACGTCGAACGGCGTCCGCCCGATGATGTCCAGCGCCGACTCGCCGTCGTGCGCCATGACGACCTCGTAACCCAGGCGGCGGAGACGTCTGGTCAGGAGATCGCGGTTGTTCTCGTCGTCGTCGACGACCAGCACGATGCCCAAGTCGGCCGCCATAAAGAACTTTCGTTGGAGGCTATCGACCCTTCGCGCGGTGTACCGGCCCACGGCATGCTTTGCACGCTCATCCGCGTTGCAACCATCATACCGCTTCCGGCCCCGAGCGGATGCTCGGTTTCCGACCTCCACTAGACCAGAGTGCGTACACTAGTAGGTAGGGAATACGCCGGGAACTCCATCGGAGGCGACCATTGAAGAATCAACCCTTCGACGAATTCGACGATCGCTTCGAGGATGACGACACCTGGCTCGACGACTTCGACGACCGGGATGCCCGATTCGACGAGGCGTCCGAGACCACCTTGCTTGACAATTTGGGGATCGACTGGACCCAACTGGGCGGGCCCAAGCGGTCCGACCTCGGGCTGCTCCTCGGCGGAGAGGAAGAAGAGTCCGAGGACGACGAGATCGCCGCCTGATCCGCCGCTCGGAGGCCTCCCGGCCTCTCGCCCGAGCGGCGAGAGGCCGGGAGTCTTCCGGGTGGCCGGATGTTCCGTCGGCTCATCGGGCCTCGATCGGGTTGGTTTTCGTCTCGGCCGTCTTGTTCTTGAGCATCTTGTACTGCGGCGTGACGGCGGTGATGTTCGGCGTGGTATCGAAATCGAACTTGCCGGTCGTCCAGCCCAGGGCCGCGAGCAGCAGCCCCTGATAGGCGGGATTCTGCCAGACGTCTTCCCGGTGGCCCATCGAGGTGTAGAAGACCCGCCCTTTACCGTACATGTGGGCCCAGGTCTCGGGATAGTTGGGCCGCTGGTAGTCTTTGCCTTCCATCCCCTCCGTCTTCTGGACGAGGATGACGTGCAGGTCGTCAGCCAGGAATTTCTGGTTGTACCACTCGTCGTTGAGCCGGAAGGAGTCGGTCCCGAAGGCGGAGACGCCCGGGAAGCTCGGGTCGGCGATGCCGATCGTGGCGACCTGCTGGGGGCCGTGACCCGCGAAGTGGCCGCCGATCATCCGGATGTAGGGATCTTCGGCCCCCTGGCCGCGATGGCCGCCGAAGGTGTCGGTCGCGCAATGCATCCCGACGAACCCTTTGCCGCCCTGGATCGCATCGAGGAAGGCCGTGAGGCCGTCGGCCGACATCGGCGGGGACTTGTCTTGAGGGCCTTCTTTGGTGAGGTCGCCGGTGGTCTCGAAGGCGAAGGCGTCCCACTGGCCAATCTTGTCGGGATCGAACATCCGGCCATCCTTGGTCGCGACGACCTCGAAGCCGTGATCCTTGCCGATCTCGGTCAGGATCCGTTCGGCCAGGGCCGGGCTGTCCCCCTTCCGGGCAATCACCGAGTGCTGGAAGTCCGAACTCTTGGTGAAGAAGAGGACCTTCTTGGTAGGGCCGGCCTTGCCCTGGGCCAGGACCCGGCCCAGGCTCCCGGTGCCGAGGAGGGCGGCCCCGGAGGCAAGCAGCATCTGGCGGCGGTTGACGATCATGGGTGGCAAAGCTCCCTGGAGATCGGGGGATCGATCGGAGGACGGGCACCGGATTGGCGAATCGGGTGCGCCCATCGTATCGACGGGTCCGGCCCGGTCCACGAAAAAACAGCCCGGGACGATCGAAGATCTGAAGGTCGATCGCCTCGCACTCATTCCTCATCACCAATCCGTCGTCCGCCGACCTGATCTCGACACGTCGAGAGGACTCACCGTCCGGCCGCGGGATCGCGGATTTTGACGACGACGCGGGAGCAATGCACCTGGTTTTGGCCGGGATTTGGGCCAATCGAAAGCTCGATTCCGATTTCGCCTTGGTTTGGCGATCGGTCGAATTGGGTTCTCAAGCAGGCCGATTTCGTCCTATGGTGTGTTGGGGATCTATCCGGTTTGCGACCTCCGGCCGGAGGGCGACCGGGCGGATCCGAATCGACTTCGACGCTCGGGGTATCGCGCCGTGAGACGATCGCTGGAACGGACGGTAGCCCCCTGGTTCGTCCTCGTGGCCTTGATCACGGTGCTCCTGGGCGGGTCCATGCTCCGGATCGTGGACGAGTGGGCCGACCGCGACTCCTGGGTGGAGCACACCCACGTCGTGCTCCGCAAGCTCGAGCGCATGCTCTCGGCGATCAAGGACGCGGAGTCGGGCACTCGCGGTTTCCTCAGCACCGGCGTCCCGAGCTACCTCGAGCAGCACGACCGGGCCATCCCCGTCATCGAGGACGGGCTGAGGTCGATCGAGGCGTTGTCCTCGGACAACCCGGCCCAGCAGCACCGGCTCGGGGAGATCCGGCCGGTCGTCCGGGAGAAGCTCGACATCCTCGACAGGGTGATCCAGGCCCGACGCGATCGGGGGTTCGATGCGGCCCTGGCCGTCGTCGGCGGCCATCGCGGCAGGATCTTGATGGAAATGATCCGCCAGCAGACCGACCGGATGTCGGCCGAGGAAGAGCGCCTGCTCTCGATCCGCGCCGGGCTCGCCGCTTCGAGCCGGTGGCAGACCAGCACGGTCCTGATGATAGGCACGGTGGCGAACCTGGCGATCCTCGGCTTGGTGTTCCGGCTGATCGCGCTGGAGGTCGGGCGCAGGGGCCGGGCGGAGGAGGCGCTGAAGGCGAGCGAGGCCAAGGCACGCAAGCTCTCGCTGGTGGCCAGCCGGACCAGCAACGCCGTGCTGATCCTCGACGCCGAGGGCCGGATCGAGTGGGCCAACGACGCCGTCGGGCGGATGGTCGAGTCCCCGCCCGAAGCGGTCGTGGGCTCGACGCCCGATGCGATCCTCCCCGGGATCGACTTCTGCGTGCTTGTCACCCCGCATCTCGACCCCGACGCCACCGACGACCGGGGCAATCGCTTCGAGCGGCAGATCCAGGGCCCCTCCGGCCGGCGGACCTGGGCCGAGGTCGAGGCCCGGCCGATCCTCGACGACTCGATTGACGGGGCCCGATCGATCCTGATCCTCAACGACATCACCGAGCGGAGGCGGTCCGAAGGTCGGCTCGCGGTCCAGCACGCCTCGACCCGCATCCTCTCCGCCGCCGCCACGCTCGACGACGCCGTCCCCCCGCTCCTGGAGGCGATCGGGCTGAACCTGGAGGTCGAGGTCGTCGAGTTCTGGAAGCTCGACGCCGAGGCCGCGCTGCTCAGGCCCGATCGGCAGTGGAGCGTCACCGAATCGCTCAAGTCCACCTTCGAGGAGCCCACGCGGGCCCTCACCTTCGGCCCGGGGGTCGGACTGCCCGGGCGGATCTGGGCGACCGGGGCCCCCGCCTGGATCGACGACCTCACGCTCGACGCGAATTTCCTCCGCCGCTCGATCGCCATGCAGGTCGGGCTCCGCCACGCCTACGGCTTCCCGGTCTCCATCCAGGGGGAGACGATCGGGGTGGTGACGCTGCTGGCCCGCGACGCCTCGGCCTCCGACGAACCGCTGCTCCGCGTCCTCGGGGCGCTCGGCCACCAGATCGGCCAGTTCGTCGAGCGCCATCGCGGCGACGAGGCGCTCCGCGAGAGCGAGGCCCGCTTCCGGATACTCGCCGACGACGCGCCGGTGATGATCTGGTTGGGCGAGCCCGACGGCCGGCGCAACTGGTTCAGCCGGGGCTGGCTCGACTTCACCGGCCGAGAGTTGGACCAGGAGACCGAGCTCGGTTGGCGGGACGGCGTCCACCCCGAGGACCTCGAACGCCTCCTCCGGACCTACCGGGAGTCGTCCGAGTCCCGGTCGCGGTACGAGATCGAGTTCCGCCTCCGCCGCCGCGACGGCGAGTACCGGTGGATCCTCGGCAAGGGATTCCCCCGCAACCTGCCCGACGGCCGCTTCGGCGGCTTCATCGGCGCCTGCCTCGACGTGACCGAGCTTCGGATGGCCCGGGTCGCCGCCGAGTCGGCCAACCGGTCCAAGAGCGAGTTCCTGGCCAACATGAGCCACGAGATCCGCACGCCGATGAACGGCATCCTCGGCATGACCGAGCTGGTGATGGAGACCCCACTCACCCCCCGCCAGCGCGAATACCTCGGCCTGGTCAAGTCGTCGGCCGACGCCCTGCTCGTCGTGATCAACGACATCCTCGACTTCTCGAAGATCGAGGCCGGCAAGCTGACCCTCGACCCGGTCCCCTTCGAGATCCACGACTCGCTCGACGAGACCATGCGGACCCTGGCCCAGCGGGCCCACGCCAAGGACCTAGAACTCGCCTGCCGGATCGCCCCCGACGTGCCCGACGCCCTCGTCGGCGACCCCGGTCGGCTCCGGCAGGTGGTGGTCAACCTCGTGGGCAACGCCATCAAATTCACCGAGCGCGGCGAGGTCGTCGTCTCGGTCGAGACCCGGGCCCTCGACGACCGCTCGGTCACCCTGGAATTCTCCGTGACCGACACCGGGATCGGGATCTCGCCGGGCCAGCGACGGACGATCTTCGAACCCTTCGAGCAGGCCGACGGGTCGACCACCCGCAAGTATGGCGGGACCGGGCTGGGCCTGGCGATCGCCTCGAAGCTCGTCGAGCTGATGGGCGGCAGGATCTGGGCCGAGGGGGAGCTGGGCCGGGGGAGCATCTTCCGCTTCACCGCCACCTTCGGGCTCGGGATCGGATCGGGCCTGACCGATCGCCACCGCCATGCCGCGCCGATCGCCGGGCTGCCGGTCCTGGTCGTCGACGACAACTACACCAACCGCCGGATCTTGGAAGAGGTCCTGCTTAGCTGGGGCGTCAACCCTTCGATCGCCGTCGACGGCCCCTCGGCCCTCGATGCGCTCCGGGCCGCCTCCAGGGCGGGCCGCCCCTTCGAGGTCGCCCTGATCGATGGCATGATGCCCGGGATGGATGGCTTCGACCTGGCCGAACGGGTCCGGGGCGACGCGGAGTTCGTCACCCCCTTGATGATCATGCTCACCTCGGGCGGCCAGTCGGGCGAATCCGAGCGGGCCAGGCGGCTCGGGGTCTCGGCCTACCTGACCAAGCCGGTCCGCCAGTCCGAGCTGTTCGATACCCTGATGAAAGTCCTGGCCGCGAGACACTCGGCCAAGGCCGGTGCCGGGACGACCGCGCCCGAGCGGCTCGACGTCTCGGCGGCTTCTCCGCGACCCTCGACGATCCGCCCGCTATTGATCCTCCTGGCCGAGGATCACGTGGTCAACCAGAAGGTCGCGGTCTGCATGCTCAACGGGATGGGCCACGATTCGGTAGTCGTCCCCGACGGCCGGGCCGCCGTCGAGGCCTGGCGGTCGGGCTCGTTCGACCTGATCCTGATGGACGTGCAGATGCCCGAGATGGACGGCTATGAGGCCGTGGCCGCGATCCGCGAGGCCGAAGGCCCGGCGGGCGCGCATATCCCGATCGTCGCCCTGACCGCCCACGCCATGAAGGGGGACCGCGAGCGCTGCCTCCGATCCGGCTTCGACGAGTACGTCGCCAAGCCGATCCGGGCCGAGCAGCTCAAGGCCGTGATCGAACTGATGGTCCGCCAGGAACCCGTGGCCCAGGCCAAGGCCCCCGCGCCCGTCGGACCCCCGACGGCCCGCGAGTTCGACCGCCAGGCCGCGCTCGACGGCCTCGGCGGCGACGTCAAGCTCCTCGGCGAGGTGGTCGGCCTGTTCCTCGACGATTGCCCCCGGCTCCTCGACGAGATCGACCGGGCGATCCGCGACGCCGACGGGGCCTCGCTCAAGCGGCTGGCCCATACCGTCCGAGGGGTCGCCAGCAACTTCGCCACCCCGGCCGTGGTCGAGGCCGCCATGACGCTCGAACTCCAGGGGAAGGCCGGGGAATGGCAGTCGATCCCCGGCACCTTCGAGGTGCTCCGCTCCGCCATCGACCGGGTCCGCCCGGCCCTGGACGAGGTGGCCCTGCTGGCCTGAACCGGGCGATGTTCGTCGTGGCGGTCCGATCCTTGCCGTGATCCGCCGTGGAAAGGGACCGAGAGCATGACCGTGATGACCCAAACTCCCAACCCGCACAGCCTCCCCGCGGTCGACAAAGAGGCCGACGATGTCGCCACCGTCCTGATCGTCGACGACTATGTGGTCGATCGCCGGATCGCCGGCGGGATCGTCGAGAAGGTCGACGGCCTCAAGGCCGCCTATGCCGGTGATGGCGGATCGGCCCTCGCCGCCATCGAGGCGAAGATGCCGGTGGCGGTCCTGACCGACCTCCAGATGCCCCAGATGGACGGCCTCGCCCTGGTCCAGGAGATCCGCCGGCGATTCCCCCGCTTGCCGGTGATCCTCATGACCGCCTACGGGAGCGAGGACGTGGCGATCCAGGCCCTCCGCGCCGGGGCGGCCAACTACGTGCCCAAGAAGAGCCTGGCCAGGGAGCTGGGCGAGACGCTCCGGCAGGTCCTGGCCGTCTCGGCGGTCGACCGGCATCGCCAGCGGATCCTCGGCTCGCTCGAGAAGCGCGAGTCGCGATTCCTGATCGAGAACGACCCGAGCTTGATCACCCCCTTGATCAGCCTGCTCCAGGAAGACCTGGGCGGCATCGGCCTTTGCGACGACACGGGCCGGATGAGGGTCGGCGTGGCGCTCCAGGAGGCGTTGTCCAACGCCCTCTACCACGGCAACCTCGAAGTCAGCTCCGACCTCCGCCAGGAAGACGAGAGCGAGTTCTACGACCTGGCCAACCGGAGGCGGGTGCTCGAACCTTACACCCTCCGCAAGATCCACGTCGAGGCCCGGTTCGAGCGCGACGAGGCGACCTACACGATCCGCGACGATGGGCCCGGATTCGACACGTCGAGCCTCGACCGCCCGATCGAGCCCGAAGACCTGATGCGGATCGGCGGCCGGGGGATGCTCCTGATCCGGACATTCATGGATGATGTCCGGCACAACGCGTCCGGCAACGAGATCACCCTGATCAAGCGAGGGGCCGGCGGCGAATCCGCCTGAGGTCAGGTCACGAAGTTGACGAGCTTGCTGGGCACGACGATCGTCTTGCGGATCGCCTTGCCCTGGAGCAGGGCGACGATCCGCTCGTCGGACCGGGCGACGGCCTCGATCTCCTCGGGCCCGGCGTCGGCCCCGACCAGGATCTTGGCCTTGAGCCGGCCGTTGACCTGCACCGGGATCTCGATCTCGTCGTCCTTGAGCAGGTCGGCGTCATACCCCGGCCAGGGTTCATAGGCCAGGGTGTCCCGGTGGCCGAGGACTTCCCAGAGTTCTTCCGCCAGGTGCGGGGCCATCGGGGCGAGCATCAACGCGAAGGTTTCCATCGCCCCCTTGGGCCGGACCACCTGCCCGGTGAAGAAGTTGACGAACTCCATCAGCTTGCTGATCGCCGTGTTGAACCGCATCCCTTCGAAGTCGTCCCCCACCCCGGCGACGGTCCGGGCGACGAGCTTGGCCTGCTCGGGCGTCATCGCCACGTCCTGGACCCTCGGGTCGGGCGCGACCTCGTCGGCCTCGGAGTCGACGACCATCCGCCAGGCCCGGCCGAGGAACCGGTAGACCCCCTCGACGCCGCTCATGCTCCAGGGCTTCACCGCTTCGAGCGGGCCCATGAACATCTCGTAGAGCCTGAGGCTGTCCGCCCCGTAGTGCTCGACGACCACGTCGGGGTTGATCACGTTCCCCCGGGCCTTGGACATCTTGTGCGCCCGGGCGTCGACCCGGATCGAAGGGTCGGCCGCCAGGACGAAGCCGTCCCCTCGCTTGACGACCTGGTCCTCGTCGAGCTTGACCGTCTTCGCGTCCGCCTTCGTCGAGGGGGCCATCCATCCGCCGGATTCGTCCTGATACCCGGTGTACTCGGTCTCCCCCAGGATCATCCCCTGGTTGACCAGCTTGTGGAACGGCTCGGGCGTGCTGACGTGCCCGCGGTCGAAGAGGACCTTGTGCCAGAACCGGGCGTACATCAGGTGCAGGACCGCGTGCTCGGCGCCCCCGACGTAGAGGTCGACCGGCATCCAGTACTTCTCCAACTCGGGGTCCCAGGGCTTTTCCGCGTTGGTCGGGTCGAGGTAGCGGAGGAAGTACCAGCACGACCCGGCCCACTGGGGCATGGTGTTGGTCTCGCGCCGGTACTTCTCGGAATAGCGGACCCAGTCCGTCGCCTTGCCCAGCGGGGGCTCGGGCCGGCCGGAGGGGAGGAAGTCGTCGAGGTCGGGCAGGACGACGGGCAGCTCGGCCTCGGGGACGGCCGAGATCCGGTCGTCGCCGTCGATCAGGACCGGGAACGGCTCGCCCCAGTAGCGCTGGCGGCTGAAGAGCCAGTCGCGGAGGCGGGTGGTCACGGTCTTCTTGCCCAGGGCGGTCCGGTCGAGCCAGGCGATCATGGCGGCCTTGGCCTCGGCCGTCGGCAGTCCGTCGAGGGCGATCCGCTCGTTGCTCGAATGGACGGCCACGCCGTAGCCGGCCTCGGCCGCTTCGAGGGCCTCGCCGGCCTGCTCGACGGTAGGGGCCACGACCCGCTCGATCGGCAGGCCGAAGGCTTTGGCGAACTCGAAGTCGCGCTCGTCGTGTCCTGGCACGGCCATGATCGCGCCGGTGCCGTAGCCCATCAGGACGTAGTCGGCGATCCAGACGGGGACCTTGCGGCCGTCGACCGGGCTGACGGCATGGCCGCCGGTGAAGACGCCGGTCTTGGTCTTGGCGAGGTCGGTCCGGTCGAGGTCGCTCTTCGAGGCCACCCCGTCGCGGTAGGCGTCGACGAAGCTCCGGCGGTCGGGCGTGGTCAGGGCGTCCACGAGCGGGTGCTCGGGCGCGAGGACGAGGTAAGTCGCGCCGAAGAGGGTGTCGGGCCGAGTGGTGAAGACCCGGATCACTCCAGCTTCGGGCTCGATCGGCCAGCCGGTTTCGGCCCTCCTGGCTTCCCACGTCGGCAGGTCATCGGTGGTGAAGAAATCGACCTCGGCCCCTTCGGACCGGCCGATCCAGTTCCGCTGCATGTCGCGGATCGCCTTGGGCCAGTCGACGAGGTCGAGGTCATGGACCAGGCGGTCGGCGTAGGCGGTGATCCGGAGCATCCACTGGCGGAGCGGCATCCGGACGACGGGAAAGCCCCCCCGCTCGCTCTTGCCGTCGATCACTTCCTCGTTGGCCAGGACGGTCCCCAGCCCCGGGCACCAGTTGACGGGCACCTCGGCCCGATAGGCGAGCCGGCGGGCGTCGCGATACGCGTCGGCGTCAAGCGTCCCCTCGGGGATCGGCAGCTCGACGATCGGCCGCCCTTGGCCGACGCGAGCCCGCCCCTGGGGATCGGTCCAGGCGTGCTCCGGGTCGTACCAGGTGTCGAAGAGCTGGAGGAAGATCCACTGGGTCCAGCGGTAGTAGGCCGGGTCGGTGGTGTCGACCTCGCGGTCCCAGTCGTAGGAGAAGCCGAGCGACTTGATCTGGCGGCGGAAGTTGTCGACGTTCTTGCGGGTCGTCTCGCGCGGGTGGACGTTGTTCTGGATGGCATACTGCTCGGCGGGCAGCCCGAAGGCGTCCCAGCCCATCGGGTGGAGGACGTTGAAGCCCCGCATCCGCTTGTAGCGGCAGAGGATGTCGGTCGCGGTGTACCCCTCGGGGTGGCCGACGTGCAGCCCCGCGCCGCTGGGATAGGGGAACATGTCGAGGATGTACAGCTTGGGCTGATCGGGGACCGGGTCGCCGGTCCGGAACGTCTTGTTCCGCTCCCAGAAGGCTTGCCACTTCGGCTCGATCCGCTGGGCGTGATAGGCGGGCATGGACGGCGACCCCTGGACATCGCGAGGTTCGGCCGCCGAACGGCCTCCCCTCCCACGGCGCTTCGACAAAAAACCCCCACCGAGGGACGGGGGGGCGATCGTGCGATCGAGCTTGATGTCCAGGATAGCGGCGCGAGGGAACGGTTGCCAACCGTCTTCCGTCATCTCGGAGCGGACGGAGCGGCCGGACCCAAGATCATGCGATCGTGCCGGCCTGGCCCTCGTTCATCGAGGCAGGTTCGTCCTGGGGCGATCCGAGGGAGTCAATTCCAGGCCAGCGCGAACGAAGACTCGATGGGCGACGGGCTCCGCTCGTACTGGAACCCGACATGCGCCATGATCCGGCCGACGTCGTCGACGAAGCCTCCATCCTCGTAGTAGTGATGGAGGATTTCCTGGGCGTTGTGGATGATCTCTTTAGCTTGCTCGGGGTGTGCCAGGTAGTAGCGGCAGATGTCGGGCACGTCGCTCATGTCCCAGGAGCAGGGCACGTAGGTCTTGCCCTCGACATAGAGATTCGGGCTGGTCTGGATGTGGTCCATCGACGGCTTGACGAGCAAGGCGCCCGCGGCGACGGCCTCGAAGTCGCGGAAGCAGACCTCGCCCCACCCGAAGGGGCTGAACGCGATCTTGCTGAGGATCATCTCGGCGATGTACTGGCGAAGCCCGACCCGGTCCGTCCCCGTGCATCGGAACTCCTTGAATAGCGGGCTCGCCGCCCTGATCCCCAACTCTCGGTAGCGGTGATACCACTCGGTCTTGGCCCGAGCGCCCGGCGAAAGCCCGAGCCGGCAGTTCAGCGCGAACGGCCTCCGCTCCCAGGGCAGCGGCATGTGCCGACCCAGCCTGAGGAGCTGTCGGTATTGCCGGGTCACGCCCAGGTTCCAGCCGACAACGACCTTGCTCAGGTCGGCCGGGCGGGGTTTGCTCCCGAAGAACCAGCCGTCCAGGTCGATGCCGATCTCGCCGCCGAGGCGATCGGTGAAGATGTTGCCTCCACCGAAATCGCGAAGGTAGAGCGACAGGTCGCGATAAGCTTGCCTCTTGAAATAGCAATCGACGAAGGGAAGCACGCCGAAGTGCGGCGAGGACGCCGGGGCATAGTAATCGAGGAAGATCAGCTTGGGCCGGGCCGATATGGCCGAAAGCCGTCGAAAGGTCGCCTCGACAACCTCGGGAGACTCGTCCCAGCCGACCATGAGGAAGGCCAGGTCGGCCGGCCGGGATCGGACGGTTTCCTCGATATCGGCCAGGGTTCGCGCCGCCACCATCTCAACGCTCAGCCCGAGATGGCGCCGGAGGTCGGCCGCGTACATCCCGAACCCCTGGACCTGGCTCCCCTCAACCGAGAGCGACGCACCACCCCGATGGACGACCAATGCGTGCATGAGAAACTCCAGCCTGCGTGCGTGGTACCTGATCTCGGATGAGATCAGATGGTGGCCCTGCTGTCAGCAAAAATTGAGGAAAAGTTGTTTGTTCCCGACACGCCGGAACCTCCGATGGCCGGTCTCGACTCCTTCCGTGGGGAAAAAGCTCGACAGATTCGCGGGCTGGCGCAGTCCGCTCGCGGCGGACGAACTCGTGCTCAGGGCAGGATGAAGGACAAGCACAAATGGTCTTAGCGTCATCCCGCCGCCGAGCGGAGGACCGAGGCCGGAGGAGCTGCGATCACCCAAGTTCATAGAACCTCTCTTAGCCCGAATAGTATCGATCGCGCCGGATAGGGTGCATGATTGTGCGGTTGGTCCTGTTTTTCCGCTCCGATGGCACTCGGAGGCATCACGCTTCCGGGACGAAGTTTGGGTCCTGGACGTTTGACCCCACGACTTGATATGGTGGAGGTGCAATCCCGGGGGCGGCATTACCCACCTCTCAGCTTGGATGCGGCCCGCGTTTTCGAGATCGGAAAGACCATGGCTCCTCAGCGTCCCCCTCGCCGGGGGAACAACCCGCCCCGCGCCCCCCACGCCCAAGGAGGCCGGCCCTCGGATCGCCGCGGCGCGGCCCCGCACCGCAAGCCGGTGGCCAAGCGGCCGGGTGCGGCTCCCAGGCCTCCGGCGGCCCCGCGACCGGCCGACGTCGAGGGGGCCGAGCGGCTCCAGAAGATCCTGGCCCACGCCGGGGTCGGCTCTCGTCGGGCCTGCGAAGAGCTGATCCTCCAGGGCCGGGTCAGCGTCGGCGGCAAGATCATCCGCGAGCTCGGCACCAAGGTCGACCCGGCCCGGACGCCGGTTTCCGTCGACGGCCAAAAGATCCATCATGAGCGCCTGGTCTACTTCGCGGTGTTCAAGCCCAAGGGTTATGTCTCGACGAACGACGACCCGTCGGGCCGGCCCAGGGTCCTCGACATCCTCCCCGAGATCCCTCAGCGGGTGTACACGGTCGGCCGGCTCGACGAGATGAGCGTCGGCCTGATGCTCCTGACCAACGACGGCGACCTCGCCAACAAGCTGGCCCACCCCAAGTTCGGCGTCGAGAAGCTGTACCGGGTCATCGTGGCGGGGGTCCCCACCCGGGAGGTCCTCAACCAGTTGACCGACGGGATCTGGCTGGCCGAGGGCAAGGTCCGGGCCAAGAGCGTCCGGGCCGTCGCCCGCAAGGGGGAGGCCACCATCCTGGAGTTGGTCCTGGCCGAGGGGAAGAACCGCGAAGTCCGCCGGATGCTGGCCAAGCTCGGCCACAAGGTGATGAGCCTGACCCGGGTCGCGGTCGGCCCGATCACCATCAAAGGGCTGACCGCGGGCCAGTACCGCCCCCTCACCGGCCGCGAGGTCGACCTCCTCCAGCGGGTGGCCGCCGGCGAGCCGGTGCCGATGCCCTGGATGGGCGACCGCCGGCCGCGGCCGCCCCAGATGGACGGCCCGAGGAGGGGCGAAGGCTCCTATTCGTCGGACCGCCGCCCCGCGACCGGCCCGGCCGGCGAAGGCCGGCAGGGACCCCCTGGTCGCTCGGGCCCGCCCTCCTCGAATACCGATCGCCGCCCCCCGGCCTATCGACCGGGGCAGGATGCTCCGAGCGGCCGACCGCCTGGCCCAGTGATCTTCCAGCCGCGGCCCGAATCCCACACCGGCGGCTATGCCCCGAGGAACGACGGCCCGCCGCGACGGCCCGGGTCATTCCAGGCCGCGCAAGATGGGCCGGCCCGACGCCCCGGCCCTTACCAGGCTCGACAGGATGGTCCTCCTCGGCGACCGGGCTCGTTCCAGGGCCAGCAGGAAGGCCCGCCGCGTCGCCCCGGTCCGTACGCCGGCGGTCAGGCCGGCCCCCCCCGCCGGCCGGGACCCTACCCGAACGATCAGGACGAGCCGCCCCGCCGGCCCGGCCCCTACGCCGGCAATCAGGGCGGCCAGCCCCGCCGCCCCGGGCCTTACCCCGACCACCAGGACGGGCCCCCTCGCCGTCCCGGGCCCAATTCGACCAGCCAGGGCGGCCCGCCTCGCCGCGACGATCGCCCGAATCATGGGCCTCGCCCCGACAGCCGCCCACCCTTCGCCGCGGGGGGCCCGCCGGGCCAACGTCGCCCCGGCGATGGCGACCGGCAAGACAATCGCCCGGCCTCTTACCGTCCGGGCGGTCCCGGGCCCGGTCGCGATGCGAGTCAACCGCCGGGTAGCCGTCGTCCCGGCCCTCGGCCCCCCATGCCCGGCCGGAGGCCGCCCGCGGCGTCGAGCGAACCGCCGGGTCGCAAGGTGATCGGGATGGGCTACCAGGCCCCGCCGCCTCAAGCCGAGCCAGCGGAGCCCGCGTCGAGGACGGAACGCCCGAAGCCGAGGATGAAGCGGCCCGCGCCCAGGTCCGCAGGCGGTGCTCGGCCCAAATCGCGCCGTCGCGACGGTGAAACTTCCGAGTGACCTCGAAAGGTAACCAAGGTAACCATCGATGGACCAAGCGACCGAGGCGGGTTCATCGATGGCCGCCGTTCCCGTGAGCGGCGCGACCCAGCAGACGGTCACGATCTCCGAGAACCGCCTCATCGCGCGCGACACGTTCCGGCTCAGGCTCGAAGACTCGGCGATGGCCCGATCGATCCGCCCCGGCCAGTTCGTCATGGTCCGGCCGGACGGGGGGACCGACCCCCTGCTCGGCCGTCCTTTCGCGCTTTACGACGTCGTGCTCGGGCCAGCCGGCGACCCTCGGGCCATCGACCTCGTTTATCAGGTCGTGGGTCGAGGGACCCAGGCCCTGTCCAGGCTCCGCCCGGGCGACCTCGTCTCGACCTGGGGTCCGCTCGGCAACGGCTTCAGCCAGGCGCCTGTCGGACCGGTCGTCTTCGTCGCGGGCGGGATCGGCCAGACGCCATTCCTGGCCCTGGGAAAGTGGTGGCTGGGCCGGGCGAGCTATGGCAACGAGCCGGCAAGGACGCTGCCCGCGGTCGGCTCGGCCACGCTGCTTTACGGGGTGCGGTCGCGCGACCTCGCGGCCGGCCTGGACGACTTCGAGGAGGCCGGCATCGCCGTCGAGCTGGCCACCGACGACGGCTCGGCCGGCCACATGGGGTACGTGACGGACCTGCTCGCCCGACGGCTGGATCGAGGCGAGCGGCCGACGAAGGTGATCGGGTGCGGTCCCGCGCCGATGCTCGCGAGCTTATCGAAGCTGGTCGAGCGGCACGGCCTCGATTGCGACCTGTCGCTCGAAAATCACATGGCCTGCGGGTTCGGCGCGTGCTTCAGTTGCGTGGCGCCGATCCGGCAGGCCGACGGCTCGACCGACCTCCGCCGGGTCTGCGTCGAGGGGCCGATCTTCGCCGCCCGCGACGTCGTCTGGGCGTGAACCTCTCCCGAATCATCGACCGGCCCGGGCCTTGATCTGGTCGCGGAGCCGGGCGGCCCGCTCGTAGTCCTCGTCGGCGACGGCCTCGTCGAGCTGCTCGCGGAGGGTCTTCTCGACGGCGAACTTCTTGCGGATCTCCCCTTCGAGCACGCGGAGCTGTTCGACCAGCGCCTCGTTCGGGGTGTCCTCGCGATCGGGGTCGGAGTTCCAGGCTTGCTGGTGCTCGACGAGGCGATCCATCCCTTCGCGGACCGCGTCGATCGACTCGTCGGGCCGGCCTCGCTCCAGGGCCAAGGCCGCCGAGGCCTGCGTCTTGTGGAAGAGGACGAGCCCCCGGAATCGCTCGTGCGAGGCGATGTATTCGGGGTCCTGCGCGTAGGTTTTGACGAAATCCATCAAGGCCAGCGAATGCTCGGCGTCGCGCCTGGCCTTGTCGTAGCGCTGGAGGGCGAGCCAGGCGACCCGACGCTGGTAGAACTGCGAGAACTCGCGGTCGGCCTCCGCCCTCTGCTCGGCCGACATCGCGAAGCTGCCCGACTTCGCGCCCGACCCTCGGGTCGCGGCCTTGTGCTTGAGGTAGTCGAGGTAGGTGGCGAAGCTGTGCGGGCGGACCCCGTCGGGCCTCCCCTCGTCCTCCATCTGCAAGATCCCGAGCTCGACCCGGACCTGGAGCACGGGCCGGCCGTCACGGGCCTTGACCTGCCGGGCGACCACCACCTCGCCGGGCTCCGGCTCGAACGGCCAGCCCTGCAACGCCTCGTCAATATCCCGCCGCATCGGCAATCCTCAAGGCGCTAGCGAGGTCGGCCCCTCCAGCCTCTTCACCGATTATACGCGGTCCCGCGCCGACCGTCATGGCCCCCCGTCGATCGCGGCCGATAGGGTTGCGCATTGACATGACTCGTCCCCAATTCGCATCATCAGTCGATCGAAACGACCCAGGCCCACCCGCGCCCTCGCCCCGCCTCCGAGTCTCCCATGTTCACGACCGAACCGAGCCTCACCCAGCGCATCGGACGGATGATCGGCGACACGACGATCATCGACCCGCAGACCCAGATCCGCTGCGACCGGCCCGGCGCACTCGACCTGGCCGCCTTGATGGGCGACCCGCACGTCCTGGCCGACCTCGCTTCGGTCGGCATGCCCCCGACGGACCTCGACGCCGGACTCCCGGCCGACGAGCGGGTCCTCAGGTCGCTCCCCTACCTCAAGCGGGCACGGAACACCTCCGCCAGCTGGTGTCTCTACCGGATCTTCCGCGACCTCTACGACTTCGACGAGCCGCACCTCGACCCGACCAACTACCGCAGCCTCTTCGAGAAGGTCGCGTCCTCGGCGCAGGAACCCGACTGGGCTCGAGCGATCCTCGTGGACCGCGCCAGGATCACGACGTTCGTCACCGGGATCGAGGATCGAGCGGAAGGCTCGTCCGTCCTGTCCGAGCGGGCCCTGTACCGGGTCGACGCCCCGTGGGCGAGTTTCGTCGGCCTCGGCAAGCTCGCCGAGATCCTGGGCGAGCTGCCGGCGACCGGGGCCCGCCTGGAACGCCTGATCTTCGACTGGCTCGACCGGAGCTTGGCCGGGGACGCCCGCTTCGTCACGCTCCCATGCCCCGTCGGCCCGACCCTCGCCTCGCTCGATGGAGCATCGCTCGACTCCTCGTGGGCCCGATTCTCGACCGGGCGTCCCACCTCGATCGCCGAGCAAGAGGCCCTGGCGATGGGGGTCGCTCGCTCGATCTTCCGCTGGCACGAGGAGCACCGCCGGACCTTGCGGCTCGTCGCCCCGGTCGCCCGCGCGAATTCCTCTCGTGATCGATTGCTCGAAAATTTGAACGAGATCCTGGCCGCATTCCCCCACGCCCGGTTCGACCTCATGCTCGGACCGGCCGTCGGCCATCGGGATCAGGACGCGATGGCGAGCCGATGGCCTCACGTCTCCGTCTCGGGCATTGGCTGGAAGGACGCCTCGGCCCGGAGCATCGCGGAAACCCTCGGACATCGAGTTCAGGCCGTCGCGGCGGTCAAGGTGGTCGGGTTCTCCAGCGATGCCAGCTCGGTGGAATGGGCCTATGGTCGCCTCCAACTGGCCAAGAAGGCGATGGGCTCGGCCCTCGGTCGCTTGATCGAAGACGGCTTCTTCGAGGAGGACGAGTTACTCCCGCTGATTCGCCAGATCCTCCACGACTCGCCTCGCGACCGCCTCGGGCTCGAAACTCCTCGATGAACCCCAGGGAATCGGCCGATTCGTCTCCGCCGCGTCCTGTGAAGTTTTCCCAAAATGTGAGCGGCAGGCACGAAACCGGAGGCGAGCGACACTGGGCCCTTTGTATGGTCTTCGATGAGCCCGTACTCTGGGGTGTTGATCGGGTCTAGCATTTGGGTTGACAGGATAGGCAGCTAACTTATAATTGGCACTGTTGGCAATTCTGGTAAACCTGATAGGTTCCGCAGAATTTGCCAGTTGAGCTGATCATGCCGACCATCGACGCTGCCTTTCGCTTAGCTCGCTAGCTTTCGATCTCGGATCCCAAGTTCGGATCGGAGTTGGTGTGCGGTCATCCGGTGGGATGGACCCCAGGGATCGGGGCTCGCCGGAGGCGTGGAGGAATGTCGCGGAGCCCAAGGCGCTCGCACGAAGGGATGGGGCGAACTCGACCATGAAGACCGTGTTCACGACCGGTGAGGCCGCCAAGATCTGCAAGGTGAGCCAGCAAACGATCATCCGTTGCTTCGACTCCGGGCAGCTCAAGGGTTTTCGTGTCCCCGGCTCGCGCTTCCGTCGAATCCCTCGCGAGGCGCTCTATCGCTTCATGAAGGAAAACAACATCCCGACCGACGCCCTGGAGAGCGGGCGACGGCGGGTCCTGATCGTCGACGACGATCAGGCGGTCGTGGACCTGATCACCGACGTCCTGGTCAATGATGCCCGGTTCGAGACCAAGTACGTCAACAACGGCTTCGGCGCCGGGATGCTGGCCAAGGAGTACCACCCCGACCTGATCATCCTCGACGTGATGCTGCCCGACATCAACGGCCAGGCGGTCTGCGAGCTGATCCGCCAGGACCCCACGATGGCGGACATCAAGATTATCTGCATCTCGGGTTTGATCGAGGACGACAAGATCGAGGAGCTTCGGGCTTCGGGCGCCGACGATTTTCTCCACAAGCCGCTCGACATCGATGAATTGATCCGCCGAGTCTGCCGACTCTTGGATATAGAGACGGGCCCGACGGGTTGAGTCGAGCCCCCGGATCGTCGCCGACGGGAAGGAGCCCGGCTCGGTGCGTGTGCAGCCCGCCAAGGAGATCGGATATCGGGATCTCCGCCGGTCCCTCGACCGGTTGGATGCGATCCCCCTGCGCCCCTCCACGGCTCGGCAAGTCCACGCCGCCCTGCTCGAAGGCGAGGAGAACGACGCCCCTCCGCCGATCGCCGCCGACCGCCTGGCCGCGTCGACCGAGCTCGACCCCGCCTGGGCCCTGAGTCGCTCGAAAACTGGCGCCGGGTCGAGCGACCTGCCGAGCTTCCTCGAAGGCCATCGCTGGTGGCTCCGCCGATCCGCCGGTGACGGGGCCGCCGAGGCGCTCGACCGACTCTGGCGCCACTCCGTGGCCGTGGCGTTCGCCGCGCGGAGGCTGGCCAGGGAGGCCGGCGACCCCGATCCCGACGCCGTCGGCCGGGCCGGGCTGTTGCATCGCCTGGGCCTCTGGGCCGTCGCCTCGGTCGACCCGGATCGCTTGGCCGCCTGGATCGAGGCATCGGACCCGGTCTCGAGGCGCAACCTGGAGGCGCTCTGGCTGGGGATGAGCTCGACCAGCCTCGGCCGACAGATCGCGACCCGTTGGGGATGCGACCCCCTGATCATCGACTCGGCCTGGCTCCACGCCGACGGCGAGGCCGACCTCGCCGCGTGTGCCTTCGAGGCCGATCGTCTGCGATTCATCCAGCAGGGGCATGCGCTGGCCGAGCGGACCCCCTGGGCCTTCGGGACCGAGCCGGGCCGCGACTCCGCCCCGATCGAGCCCCGGGTTCGCATCCTGATGGCCGAGGTCCAGTCGCGGTGCTCGGGGCCGTTCATCGAGGCCGACGCCTCGACCCGGGAGGAGCGGCTGACCCGCGACAACGCCCGGCTCAGGCGGGCCATCGGCCGACTCGACGCCGAGAAGGGATCGCTGGAACGTTTCGCCCGAGTCGTCGCCGGGTCATCCCCGGCCGAGCCCCCGGAGGTCTGGGCTGACCGGGCCGCCCTGGCCTGGTGCGGCGAGCCCGGGGTCGCCGCCGCCCGGGTCGTCTGGTCCGGTCCCGAACGATCCGATCCGATCGAGGTCGACGCTCGGCCACCCTCCCGGATCATCGCGCTGGGGGATTCGGCCCAGCCCTCGGCCCGGGTCTACCTCTGGGAGGCCGAAGGATCGATCGCGCCGCTCGTCGAGGACTCGACGACCCGGGCCGCCTGGGATTCCTGGGCGATGGCCCAGGCCGAGCGGGTCAGGGCTCGGCGGATGCTCGATGAGGTGGTCGAGGCGCACCGGAGGAGGGTCGGCCGCGAGGAGTCGGGCCGGCGTCGGGCCCTCCTGGAAGCGATGGCGGAGTTCGCCGCCGGCGCGGGCCACGAGCTGAACAACCCGCTCGCGGTGATCGTGGGGCGGGCCCAGCTCCTCCTGCCCAGGCACGACGACCCCGAGTCGACGCGGTCGCTCCGGGCGATCATCGCCCAGGCCCAGCGGGCCCACCGAATCCTCCGCGACTTGATGTACTTCGCCCGGCCGCCCGAGGCTCGGCCCCGCCCCTGTCAGCCCGAAGAGGTCGTCCGCGCCTGCCTCCGCGACCTCCAGCCCGAGGCGGAGGCCCGAGGGGTCCGGATCGTCGCCGAAGCCAGGGACCCCGGCCTGAAGATCTGGGCCGACGCCGACTCGCTCCGCCAGGTGGCCGACGTCCTCGTCCGCAACGCGCTCGAAGCGACGGCGGCCGGAGGCCTGGTCGAGTTCGTTTGCTCGGGCGACGCCAAGGCCCTGCGATGGACCGTCCGCGACACCGGCCGGGGGATCGGCCCGGGCGATGCCGTCCACCTGTTCGACCCGTTTTACTGCGGGCGGCAGGCAGGCCGGGGCCTGGGCCTCGGCCTGCCGAGGGTGGCCCGGATCGTCGACCAGATGGGCGGCGAACTGCGATGGCACTCGATCCCCGGCCAGGGGGCGAGCTTCCAGGTGACGATCCCCGTCGAGCCGATCCCGGCGGCCGGTGAGGACGGCCGGCTCGTCGAGACCAGGCTCGACCGGGCCAGTCCGGCCCGCTAGGCGGAGACGACCTGAGAGTTCATCGTGTCGGCGATCTCGTGGCAATCGCCGCAGAGGAAGGTGATGTTCAGGGGCTCGTCATAATTCCAGTGGTGCCGCTCCAGGGGGAGCCAGCGTCGACGGCACCAGGAGCAGCATTTGGGCCGTTCGAGCATCCCGAGCTGCTCGGCCAGTGCCGCGGCATATCGGGCCGACCGGGTGCGGATCCGCCTCGGCTTGAGCGGATCGGCGCTGATTTCGAGGTGACGGTTGAGACGGGCGATCTTGGCGTGCTGACGGTTCCGACGAACCTTTTTCATGACACGTGACCCGTTTTGGTGCCGAAACCCTCCCCCTGGCGACGCGCGGCGTGACGGTTCCCGTCCGTGGCGGAGTCCGAAGTCGGAGCATCCGAACCCATCCTGGTGTTCGCTGGATTGCCCAACGTCACCAGCTTACGGCAAAATCTCGCCAAGTCCAAGTCGGGCGCGGACTTCTTTCGGATTTCGGGCACGTCATCCCGGTTCGGGTTCTTGTCGCAAATGGCGCGAATTTCGCGGCAAGGGCGCCTCCGATCCCCACCCGGATCGGGCCTAGGACGGCGGTCGCCGTTGTGTAGAATGTTGGGACCGCCGGCGGTCGTCCCCGGCTCAGAGATTGGCACCCGGCAAGGACCTGCGATGAAGTTCGTCAAGCTCGCCTCGATCGGCCTTGCCCTGGCCGTCGCCCCATCGGTCGGCTTCGGCCAGGGGACGCCCACCAAGGGCGACGCCGACCTGAAGACGACCGAGCAGAAGGCCGCGTATGGCATCGGCCTGGACATCGGCCGCAAGATGAAGCAACAAGGGCTGGACATCGATCCCGCCATCCTGGCCCGGGGGCTCCGCGACGGCCTGACCGACAAGGCGGCCCTGACCGAAGCCCAGATTCAAGAGGCCCTGCAGGCCTACCGGACCACCATGATGGCCAAGATGGCCAAGGTGGCGGCCGAAGCGGGGGACAAGAACACCAAGGCGGGCCAGGCGTACCTCGCCGCCAACAAGACCAAGCCGGGCGTCGTCACCCTGCCCAGCGGGGTCCAGTACAAGGTGCTCAAGGCGGGCAAGGGCGCGTCGCCCAAGCTCACCGACACCGTCACGGCCAACTATCGCGGGACGCTCATCGACGGCACCCAGTTCGACGCCTCGGAGCCCGGCAATCCGACCAAGTTCCCCGTCGGCGGCGTCATCAAGGGGTGGACCGAGGTCCTCCAGAAGATGAAGGTCGGCGACAAGTGGGAGGTCGTCATCCCCTCCGAGATGGCGTACGGGGAGCGTGGCTCACCCCCCGGGATTGCGCCTAACAGTACCCTGATCTTCGATATCGAGCTCGTCGGCGTGAAGTGAATCGACCGCCGAGGCCGGCCCCTCCCTCGAATTGGGTAGGGGCCGATCAAGGCAGGTCGCCGAGCGAGATCCAGCGAAAAGACAGTCCGGACCAGCTCGCATCCGCGGAGTCCCGGGCATTGGCCTCGGCGAGCCTCCCGACCGCCGCCTTGCCGTCGGGATTCGGCGCCAGAACGAACGGCGGCAGGCCCGGACGGGCGGCCTCGACGTCGGCCCGGGTCCAGCTCCGACCATCCGCCAGCCGCCCCAGGACCGCCCGGAGGCGGACGACCTCGGGATCGCCGTCGAGGGCGAGGCGGAGCAGGATCGGCATCTCCACCTGGCTGATCCAGACGCCCCAGCTCCCGGGCGGTAGACCGCCAAACCGGACCCAGGCTCGGGATTGGACCTCGGCCCAGGGCCGATCGGGCTTCCAGAGGGCGATTTCGACCGCCTTGTCGGTCCAGCCGATCGCCGGGAGCACCCCCGCGCCCACGTCGACGTGCCGGGAAGCCGAAACCTCGGGTGCGTCGAGCACTTCGAGCGATCCGGCGGGGAGCTTGACGACGAGCCGCGTGTTCCAAATGAGCGCGTCGCGTGCGGCGACCCAGCCGATCGGCTTGCGGTTGCCGAGCCGGAGGTGAGTTGGCGGCCCGGGCTCGGGCCAGGTGTCGTAGACGTCGGCGAACATCCGGCGATCGATGGTCTCGACGACGGACCCGCCCGGCCTGGCGGTCGCCGGCAGGTCATCCCGGAGCAACAAGGCGCGCCGGGTGATCGGTCCGACGACGACCTGGGGCCGGTTTGAGCTCGGCACGGGGGGCCCCTCGACCGCCCGGTGGAGCCTCGACGCCATCTCGGCCCGCCAGCCGCGGGTCCACTCGGCCCCCTTCCAGGTCAGGAGCGAGGCCAGGACCAGGAGGACCATCGTCGGCAGGGGGTAGCGGATCGGTGGGAGCATCGGGCCTCGGTTCAAGCGCCGGATCGAGGAGGGACCGCCTTCGAGGTGCGCGAGCGGAGCAAGCCGGGGAGGACCGCCAAGGTGCCGAGGCCGATCAGGAGGAGCAGGAACAGGCGGGACCAGCCGGCCGAGGGGACGACCATCCCCCGGATGAAAACGGCGGTTTGGCCCGCTTTCTCCCCCTTCCGGTAGAAGATCGAGATCGGCCGGAGGGTGCCGTCGGGGACCTTGCGGTCGGTCTCGTAGGTCAGGCTGTAGCTCGAACCGATCCGCCTGGCGATCTCCTCGTAGATCGTCTTGAGCTGGTCGGCGTCCCTGGCCAGGTAGTGCTGCCCTCGGGTGTCGTCGGCGAGCTTGCGGAGGGCCTCGACGGCGATCTCGCGCTCGTCCCCCAGGCCCAGGGTGTGGACCGGCAGGTTGAGGCGGCGGGCGGCGGCCACCGCGCCATCGAGCTTGGCGAACCGGCTCAGGGTATCCTGGCCGTCGGTCAGGGCCAGGACCGCCCGCCGACCGCCCTGGTCCGAGAGCAGGTCGAGCCCGGCGACCACGGCGTCATAGTAGCGGGTGCCCCCGTGGGCCTCCAGGGCGTCGACCGCCTCGCGGACCCGCCCCCGGTCCTCGGTGAACGGGCAGATCACCTCGACCTCGTCGCTGAATGCCACCACCGCGACCCTCGAACCGCGGGGCATCCCTTCGAGGAACGTGGCGACCGCCCGCTTCAAGGCGCCGATCCGGTCGTCCTGCTTCATGCTCCCGCTGTGGTCGACGACGAGGACGATCGTGGTCGGCCGGACGATCAGCGATTCGGGGGCCTCGAACCGCAAGATTGGCCGGTCGCTCGCCCCCTCGACGACCCGGACGTCCCCCCGGGTCGCGTCGAGCAGGTACGACCCGTCGGGCCGCTTGAGCTCGAAGTAGACCGTGATCTCGGGGAACTTCGACTCGTCGGGCTGGGTGACGATCACCTCCGGCCCGCCGGCTTTGGGCGCGCGGTCGGCCCATCCGGACGAAGCAAGGAGCGCGAGCAGCCCGAGGGCCGATGAAGGCAGGCGACGACGGATCATGCCGGCTCCTTCGGGGTGAGCAAGGACGAAGCCCCGGCCAGGGCCGCCCCCAGGGCGGCCCAGAGCAGGCAGACGGCGGCGATCGAGGTGGACCACGCTCCGAGGAGCGGTTCGACCGATCGGCAGGCCGCGACGATGGCGGACGCGACCACGAGCCCGAAGCAGGCTCCCGCGAACCCTCCGCTGGGCATCTCTCCCGCCCCCCCCCGCCTCCGGGCCGCCCAGGCGCCGAGGATCGAGCCGCCGACCGCGAAGGCCAGGCCGACTCGGGCGAGGCTCGGGGATTCCGGGCCGGCCGGGACCATCGCGTCCTCGCCGATCGAGCCGCCGGCCACGCCCACGAGGAGCCGGAGGGCGAGGGCCGCCAGCGCCCAGGTCGCGACCCGGCTCGGCATCGACTGGCGGCCGACGAGGGCGAGGAACCGCGAGTCGCCGGGGCTCGTCGACGGCTCGGGCTCTCCGGCTTCGAGCGGGTCGACCGCCGCCGCTCGGGCTTCCAGGACGACGACTATCCGCCTGGTCCCGCCGTTCCCCTCGATCAACAACACCCCCTGGAGCGGCCCCGGGAGCGCATCGGGAACGACGATTTCGATCGGCAGGCTGGTCTCCTCGACGGTCGCGATCGAGCCAACGGGGCAATCGGCGGCAAACTTGAGCCAGGGGAGCCCGGGGGGTTCGACCCGGGCGGTCGACCGGAGCAGGCGATGGCCGACGTTGGAGACCTGGACAACGCGGCGAATCGTCCCGCCACCCGGCACCGCTCGGACCAGGAGCCGGGCCGGGTGGACGTCCAGCTCCGGCAGGCCGGGCCGCGTCGTCGGCAGCGAGCCGAGCCAGGCGTCGAGCCGATCGTCGGCCGAGGCCCCGGCCCGGTCCCGGGGGCTCAGGGGGATCAGGTCGCCTCGGCCGATCGATTCGAGGAACGAGGCGAGCCGGCCCGAGGTCAGCTCCTCGCGGACCGATCCCCAGCGCTGGGCCGAGAGGGTCAAGAAGTCGTCCCAAGAGTGGACCGTCGGCCCATCCGCCAGGGTGAATCGGAAGGTGGGCGAGGTGGGCGTCGGCCTTGCGTTCGATGCGGGAGCCGGGACGGGTTCGGGCCGGCCCGCCGCTTCCACGAGCCGGACCTGCACCGATCCGAGCTGGATCACGTCGCCGGCCCGGAGGTGGACCCCCTGGCCGGGCAGGACCCGGCGGCGGTTGACGAACGTCCCGCCCGGGCTGTCGAGGTCGCGGAGGACGAGGCCGCCCCCGGACTCCTCGATCGAGGCGTGCCGGGGCTCCATCGGCCGGAGGGTCGAGCCTTCCTGGCCGGCCAGGTTGATACCGCCCCGGTCGGGGGCCGATCGGCCGAGCACGACCAGCCCTCGGGCGACCGGGAACCGGCGGCCGGGTTCGACACCTCGGACGACCTCCAGGGCCCAGGTCCCGGCCTCGGTCGCATTCGGGCTGGCGTCGGGTTTGGCGCTCATGGGTGGGTCATCGCCGGCGGAACAGGAGGAGGGTCTGGCCCAGTTCGATCCGGTCGCCGTCGAGGAGGGTCCGGGGGCCCGACACGGGCTGGCCGTTGACCCTGGTCCGCCCCTTGGGGTCGAGGTTCTGGAGCACGAACTCGCGGCCCGAGCGGACGATCTCGGCGTGCTTGCGGGCGATCTCGGGGTCGCCGAACAAACCCACGGCGGCATGCTCGTCGAGCCCGAGGGCCGACCTGAAGCCGCCGAGGAGGTACGACCGGCCTTCCTGCCGCCCCTTGACCACCCTGACCCAGGCCCGCCGGAGCACCTGCTCCACCAGGCTCAGGGCCAGCCCGAGGCCCGCGCCGAGGAGGACGATGCCGACCCCCTGGCCCAGATCATACCGGTCGCCCATCCCCTCCCGCATCGCCTCGAAGAGGAATCCGCCGACCGAACCGCCCAGGCCGCCGCCGATCAAGCCGTAGGCCAGGCGTTGCCTCGACCGGGTCGCCAACCCCTGGCTCAGGCCGAGGCCGAGGCCGAGGATCGCCCACGACACCGACCGGCCGACCAGGCCCCCCTGGAAGTGTCCGAGCGCCCACTCGCCGACGAGCAGGCCGACCGCCCCGCCGGCCGAGCCCGCCAGGACGCCGCAGGTCGAGTCCCGGGCCGCCTTGAGCCAGGCCCCGTCGCGCGCGGGGCCCGAGGCGTTGAGGAAGAAGCCGACCGAGCCGCCGATCGCCACCCCCGCCCAGGCGTCGCGGACCCAGATTGAGTCGGCGTGGACGAGCTCGACGTAGAGGTAGAGGCCGCAGAGGGCGCCGATCGCCCCGGCCAGGGCCAGGTCGTACGCCTGGCGGAAGTTCGCCAGCCTGGGCAATGTCGACACGGGTGGGTTGATCGAGGTCATGGCAGTTTCCGGAGCCCCCGGCCCCCCTCGGCGATGATCCGGGCGATGTGACCGAAGGCTCCGACGAGCTCGCCCCGCTGGGCGAAGATCGACCCCTCCTCGGTGCTGGCCAACCGCCGGAGGTAGGCGAGGTCGGCGTCGCCGATGCCGATGGCGACGATCCCGATCCCCTCCCCCCGGGCCCGGGCCGCCTGCTCCACCGCGTCCCCTGCGGCGTCGGGGTAGCCGTCGGTGAGGAGGACGATGTACCGGGTCCGGTCGAGGCGGTTGAGCCGGTTCCGGGCCATCTCCAGGGCGTCGGACAGGTTCGTGGTGCCGTCGGCCTCGAGCCGGGCGATGGCCGCGAGGACCCGACGGGCGTTGTCGGTGGCCTCGGCCTGGAGCGTGACCTCGTCGCTGAACGAGATCAGGCCGACCTCGGCCGCGGTGAAGTCGCAGCGGTCGAGGAACGCCCGGGCCGCCTGCTGGGCCTCCAGGATCGGGTGGCCGGCCATGCTCGCCGAGACGTCGATCAGGAGGTAGATCCGGGTCGGCTCGACGGAAACCTGGGCGGCCTCGCGGACGGGCGGCCGGCCGAGCCAGGACAGGTCGTCGGGCACCGGCTCGACGGCCATCCCCAGGGCGTGCCCGGTGTCGCGCTGGGTGGCCCGGACCTGGACCACGCCGTTGAGGTCGTAGGACATCCGGACGTCGACGGTGACCTCGGCGTCGGTCGCCTGGATGCCCGAGAAGACGTACTTGCCGATCACGGCGCAGTCGAGCGGCCGAGTGCTCTCCCCCTGGGTCAGGTAAACCTCGAGCCGGGCGTTGGCCCCGCCGTGAGTCGAGTGGAGGTAAGGCCGGACGTCCTCGGCCGGGATCGGCAGGTTCCGGCGGACGATCACGTCGTTGACGTAGCGATCCCCCTCGGGGCTCACCGCCACCGCGCCCAGGCTGTGCGACATGACGTCCACCACCCGCCGAGGGCCGGCCAGGGTGTGCGACGGCGGGGCCTTCTCGGTCGACCCGCCCAGGGTGTGCCTCGGCCTGGCGTCGAGGACCGGCCCGTCCCCCTCCTCGATCGCCGCCTGGATCGCCGCGCCCAGGGCGACCACCTCGTCGACGTTGACGCCCGACCTCGGGTCCTGGCCGGCCATCTCGCGGACGAACGAGCGGACCATCGGCATCCGGGTCGAGCCGCCGACGAGGAGCACGCCCGAGAGCCCGGCCCAGGTCAGGCCCGACTCGCCCAGGGCTTCCTCGGTCAGCCGTCGGGTCCGGTCCATCAGGGCGAACGTCATCGCCTCGAACTCGGGCCGGGTCAGCTCGTACGCCTTGCGGTGCGGGCCGAGCTGGAGCGTGATCCGGGTCGAGGCCCGCTCGGACAGGGACCACTTGGCCTGCTCGGCCAGCGCGAGGACCTCGTTGAGCGCGACGGGGTCGTCCAGCGGGTCGAGGCCGGTCTCGGCGGCGAACTTCTCGGCGAGGTAGGTGGCGATCCGGTCGTCCCAGTTCTTGCCTCCGAGGTCGTGGTCCCCCGCCGTCGCCAGGACGGCCACCTCGTCGGCGTCGATCCGGGCGACGGTGACGTCGAAGGTGCCGCCGCCGAGGTCGTAGATCAGCACGGTCTCCCCGGGCCCGGAGCGGCCCAGGCCGTAGGCGAGCGCGGCGGCGGTCGGCTCGTTGATGATCCGGGCCACCCGGAGCCCGGCGGCCCGGCCCGCCTCGATCGTCGCCTTCCGCTGGGCGTCGGCGAAGTACGCCGGCACGGTGATCACGGCGCGGTCCACGCTCGTGCCGAGCCTCGCCTCGGCGTCGCCCTTCAACCGGGCCAGGACCAGGCTCGACAGGTCGCTCGCGTCGTAATCCCGCCCGTGGAAGTGGAGCCGATAGGTCGGGCTGCCCATGTGCGGCTTGAAGAAGCTGGCGATCTCGTCGTTGCCGAGCCTGGCCCACTCCTTGGCCTCGTCCCCCACCGCGGGCGGGTCCGACCCGAAGTAGACCACCGAGGGCGTGATGTTCCGCCCCTCGCGGTTGGCGATCACCTCGGGCCGCCCGTAGGCGTTCCGGGCCGCCACCACCGAGTTGGTCGTCCCCAGGTCGATCCCGACGATGGCGGCCATTGGGCGTCGTTCATCCTCCCGGAAGATTCGAGCTCAATCCCGCGCTTCGAGCTCGTTCAATCGATCGATGATCGTGAGGAGGGTCGGGGACGGGACGATCCCGATCCGTCGGGCGATTCGCGGATACGCTGATCCGGACCAACCAGGAACAGACCCCGGCGTTCGGCTCGTTCAACCCGGTCCGAGGGTGGCTCGGGCGGCTCCAGGGTAAACCGATTCGATCGTCGGATGCCACCTCGTCCGGCCTCGTCGTGACCGCGACGACGAAAATCAGGTCGCCCGCCTCGGTTTCCTCGGGGAGACCGACCACCACGGCCGGGCGGGTCTTCGGGTTGACCCCCCGCGAGTCGGGCATGTCGATCACCAGCACGATATCGCCGAGGCTCAACCTCAAACGTGGGGCTCCCCGACTTCACCGTTGCTCCTGCTCGCTCGAAGCCTCGAAGCCAACGCGATCAGCCGCCCGGCGGGCAAGGCCCGGGCCTCGGCCTCCCTCCTGAGTCGGAAATCGCTCAAAATCTCCGAGTCGACATGGTGACAAGCCCTCTCTAGCTCATCGAACGAACGACTTTCGTAGCTCGACCCGCCGCCATTCCCGCCGGTGTCTTTCAGGCGCCGGATGCGGAGGCGAAGGCGGTTCGCGTGGTCCAACCAATCGCGGAAATCTTCCTCGTCGAGGAGGCCGTCGCCTTCGACGATCGAGTCGGGATCGCCGCAGGCGAGTTGATGTTTCAGGTCGGCGGTCTGGGCGATCGCGCGAAAGGTCGCGTTGGCGAGGATCGCCAGCGATCCGATCAGGCCGGCCTCGGCCCGGAGGTCGTCTTGCGGCGCGGCGAGGTCTACGGCCGCGGCCAACGCTCCGACCATGAGGCTGATGGGGCGACCCCGGGCCGGAGGGGATGAACCGCTCGCCCCCGGTCGTTCCCTTTGATTAGCCGACATGGAGATCCCCTCCGGCAGGCCCTTGCGGGCCGAGGTGGCGTGGCAGCAACACTTCGCGGACCCAGGTTCGGAACCGTCGCCTCCAAGGGGTGGCATGGTCGGGGTCGAATTCCCGGAGGAATCGCTCGATCTCGGCCGTCGCGAGCAAAGGAAACGCTCGGCTGGTGGCCGACTCGGAATAAGTGCCGTCGGGGCCGAGCCAAAGCACCGCGAGCCGCTCGCCGTCATGCCGCCAGATCTCGGGGACGCAGATCCCCGCGTAGATGGCCAGCTTGTCGAGCAGGCTGCTGGTGAACTCGACCTCGATCGCGAGGTCAGGCGGCGGGTCGACGTCGAGGTCGATCCGTCTCCGGTCGCGGATCTTTCCGACGTGACCGTAAAGATAATAGCTCTCGTCGGCCTCCAGGCCGCGTTCCGACTCTCGACGCTTGAAAGTCGTCGTGGAAGCCTCGTCCATCGGAATTCCGAGCTCTTCGGTGACCGTTTCCACCATGAAGCCGAGCGCTCGTTTCGGCCCCTCGTGGGGGAGTAGTGGCGACATCAGCTCGACATTCCCATCGAGGTAATTGATCCGGGGCCCGCCGTCCTCGAACAGGCTCAGGAGGGCTTCATACCGCTCCCAATCCAGGTTGCGGATGAGGAAACGGTGTTCGGCCGGCTCGGTCGCGGTGGCCGGTTGGATCGTGGTCGCGGGGGCCATGCGGGGTCGCTCCTCCGGTTCAGGAGACGTTGAGGAGTCGGAGGGCGGAGGTCCGCTCGGCGACCTCGGCGGCGCCGAGGACGGCCTCGGTCTCGAAGTCGACGTCGATCGAGCCCCCCCCGGTGAGGTCGGTGGCGGTGACGCTGAGGCGGCCGTCGCGGCTGATCGAGAACCGGACCCGGATCGGGCTCCGGGCGGGCAGGTTGGGGGGGAGGTTGAGCGTGGCGACGCCGACGTCCTTGCAGTCCAGGGGCTCGGTGCTGTCCCGCTCGCCGGCCATGACACGGATGTCGACCCCGGTCTGGTTGGCGGCGTCGGTCCCGAAGTCGTTGGCGGACTCCATCGGGACCTCGCCGTTGCGCGGCAGGAGGGTGACGACGATGTCCTTGCCCCCCTCGTCGCGGGCGACGACGCCGAGGCTCTTGGACAGGACGTTGACGATCTGGGTGTTGACCAGCTCGCGGACCGGGCCGGTCAGGGTGTAACCCAGCTCGCGCTCGATCTTGTCGAGCGCCTCGGCCACCTGCGCCTCGGAGACGGCGGCGAGGTCGAGCCCGCCGCCGGCGGCCTCGGCCCCCGGGGTCTCGGGGGTGAGGAGGTCGCGGACCTCGTCCTGGAGCGACTCCTTGAGGCCGTAGAGCGCGGCGCCCTTGGCGACGGCCTCGTCGGGGTCGTAGCTCTCCGGCTCGATCGCGAAGTCGGCGACGATCCGCTCGCGGACCTGGGGCATCCGGGTCGAGCCGCCGACGAGGATGATCTTGTCGAACCGCTCGTACCCCTTGGCCCGGGCGTCGGCGAGCATCTCGCGGGTCAGCTCGATCGTCCGGTCGAGCAGGTGGCGGGTGATCGCCTCGAACTGGGGGCGGTCGAGCTCGACCCGGGCCTGCTGGCCGGCGTGCGTGACGCGGAAGGGGGCCTTGTCGCGCTGGGTCAGCGTCTTCTTGCCGCGCTCGGCCTGGAGGAAGAGGTCGTTGAGGACCTCGGGGTCGTCCATCGGGTCGGAGCCTTCGCCGGTCTGGCCGCGGAACTCCTCGGCGAGGTGCATGACGATCGCCTCGTCCCAGAGGGCGCCGCCGAGGCGGTGGTCGCCGCCGGTGCAGATGACCCGGATCAGGCGGTCCTTGATCTCGATCATGGTGATGTCGAAGGTGCCGCCGCCGAGGTCGTAGACCAGGACGACCTGGTCGTCCCCCTGCTCCAGGCCATAGGCGATGGCTGCGGCGGTGGGCTCGTTGAGCACGGCCCGGACGTTCAGGCCGGCCAGGCGGCCGGCGTTGGCGGTGGCCTCGCGCTCGTCGGTGCCGAAGTAGGCCGGGCAGGTGATGACGACGTCGGTGATCGGCTCGTCGCCGCCGAGGGCGATCATGGCGTCGCCGACGACCTTGCGGAGGATGAAGGAGCTGATGTCCTCGGGGCTGTACACCTGGCCGTCGTGCTCGAAGACGAAGTGGGGGTCGCCCATCTGCTGCTTGACCCGGGAGACGACCCGGTGCGGCTCGACCTTGGCGGCCTCCTTGGCGGTGTTGCCGACGATCACGCTGTCGCCGTCGAAGAGGACGACCGACGGAGTGATCCGCTCGTTCTCTCCGTTGGGGACGACCACGGGCTTGCCATGCTCGTCGACGTAGGCGATGGCCGAGTAGGTCGTGCCCAGGTCGATCCCGTAAACCCGCTTCAGGCCGTCGCTCACGTCGGTGCTCCCGGGTTGATCTGGAGTGTCGGGCCGCTCGGCGACGGCACTTTCGGGGTCGTCTTTCGAAGGTCTTCGTCCGGATGACCCTCCGTATTGTACCGGACCCGCGGCGACGCGGCACGCCGTCGAGACCGACGAAAAATCTGAGTCGGCGAAAAAGAAGGTGCTTGAAAAGTTCGCCGCCGCGAGATAGCGTCGGCTCCCGATGTGGTCCATGCCGGAGGTTGCATTTCCTTACGGCCTCGAATGAGCGGGTTTCCTCCATCCTCGATCTTGCTTGGGCCGTGACTTCGGGTCGGTTGTGTCAGATCCTGGGAATTAGACCTATAGGATGGCAACCATGTCCATGTCCTCGCGACAGCCCCGAGCGTTCCGTCCCTCCAACGATAGCTTGGAGGCCCGTCGTCCCGTCTCCAGCCTGACATTGATGGACCTCACCGTCCCACGAACTTTCGGCACCGCGTCGGTCGTTCGCCCGAGTGGCGACGGGTTCGAGCGGGTCACGGCCGGCGCGCGTGGCGAGCGAGGCTTTAGAGTCAAGACTCCCGTGCTGCCGGCCCGGGAGATCGCGCCGGTTCGAGTCGGCGTTTCTGTCGTCCGCTCGACGAACTCGCCGTCTCAGGATGCGGGTGTCATGCTCGCTGCGACGATCCGGCCGCTCGGTTCGAGTCCGCTTGCTCAACCGGGCCCGCTGGTCGTGCATGCGACCCCTCCAGTTCCGCCCTCGACGAGTCAGCCGGTCGTCGACTCCGCGAAGGGAACACCGAGCCGGTTCGTCGCGCCGGTGCCCACCACTGAGCAAGGAGCCATCCGCTCCCTGGGTTCGGGCGCGGGCGCCGACACGGCCCAGACCGGAGTCGTCGCGTCGGCCGGTTCAGCCCCGGCGGCGTCCCAAGGCGCGGCGTCCCCCCAGCGGACGGCCGCCAACACGGCTTCGAGCGAGTGGACCACTTTCAATGCCATGTCCGGGGGATCGGGCGGAGGTAGCAGCGGGGGTGGAGGCGGTGGCGGGGGCGCCGCGGTAACGGACGTCATCGGCGACGGCTACAAGGTGATCGCCGACAGCAATCCGCCAAATGCCGGGGCCGTCGCCAATTCGGTGACGTGGAAGATCTCCGGGGCGATCCAATCGCAGACGCTCACCTGGGCCCAAGGGGCTTAGAGGCTATCCGGCAACCTTGTTCTTCAGTAGCAACGGGTTACGTCTCATCAACGAACGGCGATCCCAGAGACTTCGATCTTGTTTGAAGGGGGCTTGCTCCAAGCCAACTAATAAGTTCGTTG
>JAABUQ010002009.1_pt1 | contig 41463 bp, 44 predicted proteins | sample 5560001 | NCBI WGS metagenome assembly JAABUQ01 (sample SAMN10711888, study PRJNA513371) | rock metagenome | isolation source: Antarctica rocks | place: Antarctica: Victoria Land, Finger Mt nord | collected 2015-12-18
ACGATCAGTCCGCATGTCGAGCCGAAGCAGATCAGCCAAGAACCGGATGGTTCTACGGCCGTCGAAGTTCACCAGGTCGTCCACGATCTACAGGGTGCTCTGCTACTCGACGAGATGGTTCGTCACGTCTTCCGCATTGAGGGCGGCAAGGTGAAGCGCTTCGATATCAAAAGCGCGTCTCAATTGTCCTCGATCGTCCACGGAGCTTAAAAAGACACCTCCGTACAGTTGTGCGGCCGCTCGCAACGCATTTCTAACTACGGGCTTTAACCTCGTGACACACTCGGCGCCCGATGTCGGTCATGGTCCCCAAACCGACCCATTTTGGGATCGCGGCTGAGCCGCCGAACCGAAATCTTACGGCTTTATGCAGAAGAGGTCTGTTGCAGCCGCAAACCCCTAATCATCAGCCAGAAGCCGGTTACGAGTTGGAAGATCAGCATCGGTACGAAATACGCCGGCTCGATCGTATTCTCCAACTCCGGGAACACGATGAACGCAAAGGAGCCTGTCGCGAGCAGCAATGAGGCGAAAATCCCCCAATCCTGCAAGCGCCCTGGGAATGTAACGAGAAGGGCCGCGTTGAGGGCGCGAACCACTACTTGCAAGACAATGTGTTTACAGCGGTTCCGGAGTTTAATTCTATCGCCGACTTGAACGCTGCCTTGTCGGCATTTTGCGAAGTCGATCAGAGGCGCAAGCATAGCGTTCACAACGAAACCATTGCCACTCGCTTCGCCCGCGAACACGTTGCATTACGAGCTTTGCCGTGCCCGCTTCCTCGCCCGTGCGTCGTACGTTCCGCGCACGTCAATAAGTTCAGTGAGGTCACCTTAGACACGAATCGCTACTCGGTACCGACGCAGTACGCACATCGTGCTGCTCTCATTGAAGTTACGATTCGCGGCTGCGCATAATTGTCGACGATGTGCTAGCCGCCGAACATCCGCGTTCCTCGGCCCGTGGCGAAATGTACTTGGATCCACGGCACTTTGTCGATCTGCCCGCGCACAAGCATCGCGAGTTGTTGGCGGCGGGATAAGACAAAATACTTCGATTAGGTATATCGGGACCTACGCCGGACAACGGAGATAGACCAGGTGTTCCGCTCCCGTGCACGACTCATTACGCGACGGGATGGTCATTTCACTTCGCGCAGCAGCCTTCAAAATGAACAACGCTTACGAGCGGCTTCGCAGCCCATCCATTAACAGATCAATCATTCTATTCGCACTCGGTTCCCACTCTGGCCCAATAGCTCCGTACGTGAAGCCTGCCAGCGCCCTTAAGAGATCGAGGGGCTCGATATCGGAACGGATGTCCCCTGCGGCGGCGGCACGATGTATCAAAAACGTTATTGCATCTAGGATTTGAACCCTGGACGACGCCGCAAGGTCCGACGCAACGCCAATTGTTGAGGACAGCGCCGAAGCCAAAACTTTTTTCGTCGCGATGTAATCAACGAAAAGCCGCATCCACTTGTCGAGGGCCTCACCAGGAGCGAGTACACCATCAAGTTGCCTCGCAGAATCGGCAAGATACTCAAGCTCGCGGCGATAGACGCCCTCGATCAACGCATCTCGAGTCGGAAAATGACGGTAGAGGGTGCCAATCCCAACGCCTGCCCGGCGCGCGATCTCTTCCAAGCTTGCGCTCGCACCACTGTTAGCGAAGACTTCTTTGCCGGCGTCCACCAACGACTCCCGGTTGCGCTCAGCGTCTACGCGAGTCTTGCGCGGCAAAGGACTCTCTTCTGCTCCGCCGTCCAATGATCGGCCCTGCTTGACCTTCGCACGCATAAAGAAAGAATAGCTTGCCAAGAGGAGGCGCTTCTTCTATGCCTAAAAGCGAAGGCGCCAGAACATATCGGCAACGAGACGACCGGAGACAGGCGATGGTGGCAGCGAATTTCGGAGCAACTTCCACGACCGAAGACGTGCTTGCGCAGACCGGTCTAGGTGGTTACCGCATCTTGCTAACAGGAGTCTCGGCCGGCATCGGTGTGGAGACCGCTCGAGTGCTCGCTGTTCACGGCGCGAAGGTCATCGGCACTGCGCGAAATTTGGAGAAGGCGCGAGCCGCGACCGCGCACGTCCACGCTCAAGCTGCACCTGCGGCGGGTCTGCAGCTGCTCGAACTAGACCTAGCCTCCCTCGCCAGCGTGCGCAAATGCGCTGATAGGATCGTGGGTGATGGACAACCGTTTGATCTTGTGATCGCCAACGCTGGGGTCATGGCCGGCCCGAAGAGAACGACCGTCGACGGTTTCGAGACGCAGTTTGGGACCAACCACCTCGGGCACTTTGTCTTGATCAATCGCATTGCCGGCCTCCTAAAGGCTGGTGGGCGGGTCGTCATGGTCTCTTCAGCTGGCCACCGCAGGGCCAACGTCGATCTCCAGGATCCCAATTTCGAGCGAACCCCCGTACGATGAATTGACGGCCTATGGCCGGTCAAAGACGGCCACCATTCTCTTCGCAGTCGAGTTCGACCGACGCCACAATTCGACGGGCATCAGGGCGACGGCCGTCCATCCTGGCGCGGTTATGACCGAGACCGTTCAAAAGATGATCGAAGGGTTAGGTGACGGGCGAGCTGCGGCCGTTGCGGCTTACGATTGGAAAACTACCCCACAAGGAGCGGCGACGCAGTATGGGCGGGAGTCGTTGCGGCCGCGGACAACGTCGGAGCGCGGTACTGTGAAGACTGTCATGTCGCCGAGGTCGTCGATGCTGAGAACTCTCGCGTAGGGGTTCGCGCCTACGCCCTGGATTCGGAGAACGCGAAAGCGCTGTGGGCGACAAGCGAAGCACTGGTTCGCGAGCACTTCTGACCATCGATCGACATATTGGCTTCCATTCGTTCGATGGTCGTGTCGGGATGAGTCTCAGAACGAAACCTTTTAGGGAATGACTTTGGAACCGGGCGCGAAGCACATTTGCGAGCTGCCGCACAGATGAGAGTTCAATTTCACGGCATCGGCGGCGCACTCGACGTGCGGCCGTTGCAGCTCAAGTCGGTAAAGCTGGGCGCAGTTAACTTTGCCGGCTTCATCGCTTACCGGATCACCTTCGACTGCCTGAACTATTTTACCATCTACACCGACTACGCGCATTCCAGTCTCTACCACGTTCCTAACTCCCTCGGCCGAGTGTCGGGCGCGCACCAAAATGGAACTCGAGATCTGCGCGGAATAGCGCCGGTCCCCGCAGCCGGCGCAGCTACGTTATGAAATCTTCGCTACGCAGCGGTAGATCGCGGACGCGAATACCGGTGGCGTGATAGGCGGCGTTTGCGATTGCAGCCGCCGTGCCGACGATGCCGATCTCGCCGATACCCTTCGCCCCGAACGGATTCACGCGCGTATCTTCTTCATCGACCCACGAAACGTCGATCGAGCCGACGTCGGCATTGACCGCAATATGATACTCTGCGAAGTCGTGGTTCGCGAAGTGGCCGAACCGCTCGTCGAGCGTGCTCTCCTCGTGCAAGGCCATCGATAAGCCCATCGTCATGCCGCCCAGCAGTTGTGAGCGACCGGTCTTGGCATTGACGACTTGCCCGACACCGAACACACCGACTAAGCGCGGCACGCGCAGCTCGCCCGTATACGCATTTACGCGCACCTCGGCGAATTGCGCCCCGAAAGCGTGCATCGAATAACGCCCAGGAGCGGCGCTCTTCTCGAAGTTTCCGTCGGCTTCCAAGCCGTGGGCGGGAGCGGTACCGCCGTGCCCGCGCTCGAGTTTCGCACGCAGATTTTGCGCCGCATCGTAGACGGCCGAACCCCACGAACTTAGCCCCATCGAACCGCCTGCGCCGGGCGCTTTGGGAAGCGCGCTGTCACCGATTTCCAGATCGACCTGCTCGAACGCAACGTCCAACGCGTCGGCCGCGATCTGCCGCAGCGCCGTCCACGTGCCGGTGCCGATATCGGATGCATCGATGAGCACGCTGTAACGACCGCTCGGCTCGAGGCGTATTTTCGCGCTCGACGGGCGGCGCCTCGTCGGATACGTCGACGACGCGACGCCGGAACCCACGAGCCATTCGCCTTCGTGCCGCATGCGCGGACGCGCATCTCGACCCGCCCACCCGAAGCGGCGCGAACCTTCCCGTAAGCACTCCACGAGACTTCGGCTGCTGAACGGACGGCCGCTGTTCGGATCCGTTTCCGGCTCGTTGCGAATGCGAAAGGCGACGGGATCCAGCCCGCACGCGAGTGCCATCTCGTCCATCGCGGATTCGAGCGCGAACATGCCCGGGCACTCGCCGGGCGCGCGCATGATCGATGGTGTCGGCACGTCGAGTGCTACGAGCCGATGCGTTGTGAGACGACTCGGCGAAGCATACATGGTACGCGTCGCGACCGCCGTCTGCTCCGCAAATTCTTCCATTTTCGAGGTAACTTCGATAACCTCGTGCGCCGTGGCAACGAGCCGGCCTTCAACGTCCGCTCCAAGACGCACGCGCTGAATCGTCGGCGTGCGATAGCCGACGAGCGAAAACATCTGTTGCCGCGTCAGCGCAACTTTTACCGGACGCTTGGCGACCTTCGCCGCCATGACCGTCATGATCACGTGCGGATGCGTAAACGCCTTCGAACCGAAACCGCCGCCGACGTGGGGCGAGATGACGCGGACGGATTCGGGAGCGAGCCCAAACGTTTTGGCTACGTCGTCGCGAATCCCATGCGCTCCCTGGTTCGCGTCGTAAAGCAGCAGGCTCCCATCACGAGTCCACGTCGCTAGCGTCGCATGCGGTTCGAGCGGTTGATTGTGCACGTACGGCGTCGTGTACGTGCGATCGATCGTGAATGCGGCCGTTGCGAGCGCAGTTTCCGGATCGCCGGACTTCGTATCGGTCGGAAAATTCGCATTGACTTTGTCGGGTTTGTACAGATCGCTGCGGTCGGCGCGCAGATCGACGTCGTGCGCCTCCACGTCATACGTCACCTCGATGAGTGCGGCGGCGTGGCGCGCGACCTCGTACGATTCGGCAACCACGGCGGCAACCAATTGACCTTGATAGCCGACGCGATCGGTTTGAAAGACGGCGAGTTCGAGTTCTTCCGTGCTGGCGAGTGAAACGGCATTGAGATGCGAGAGCACTGCGAGGACGCCCGGCAATTCGAGAGCCGCCGTCGCGCGAATGCCCGCGATGCGGCTTTTCGCGATCGTGCTCTGCACGGGAAAGGCGTATGCGACGTGCTCGACGTCGTGTTCGTAGGCGAACTTCGCGGCACCGGTGACTTTGAGCGGTCCGTCGATCCGGTCGAGCGGCGCGCCGATGGAGCGCAGGGCGATGCTCATGCGGCCAGCGTCAGATCGAGGAGCGTACGCACGAGCATATTGCGTGCGAGCGGTATCTTGAACGCGTTCTCCGCAAGCGGTTTCGCATCTGCGAGTTCGGCATCCGCCGCCCGGCGGAACATCTCTTCGGTCGGCAACGCCCCACGCAAAACCGTTTCTGCCCGCAGCGCGCGCCATGGCTTGTGCGCGAGCCCGCCGAACGCGAGCCGCACGTCGCGCACGACTCCGTTCGCCACGTCGACCGCCGCGGCCAGCGATACCAGCGCGAACGCGTACGACGCGCGGTCGCGCGCTTTGCGATATCTCGAGGTAGCTGCGAACCCGAGCGGCGGCAACTCGACGTGCGTGATCAACTCCCCGGCTTCCAGGACCGTGTCGCGCTGCGGCTCGTCACCGGGCAACCGGTAAAACTCCACGAGCGGAATAGCCCGCTCGCCGGCGCGGCTACGTACGCGCACGACGGCGTCGAGCGAGACAAGGGCGACCGCCATGTCCGAGGGATGCGTCGCGACGCACGCTTCGGAAGCACCGAGAATCGCGAGCGTTCGGTGGTACCCGGCGATGGCCGGACATCCGCTTCCCGGGTTCCGTTTGTTACATGGCTTCGAGGCGTCTTGAAAATAAACGCAGCGCGTGCGCTGCAGCAGATTGCCTGCGGTCGTCGCGAGATTACGCAGCTGCGGTGAGGCGCCGGATAGCAACGCTTGCGCGAGAACGGGATAGCGAGTGCGAATCGTCCGGTCGGCGGCGAGCGTGCTATTGCGCACCGCGCCGCCAATGCGAACGCCGCCCTCCGGTAAGAGTTCGATGCGATCGCTCGAGAGGTGCGCTACGTCGACGAGCCGCTCGGGTTTTGCAACGCGCAACTTCATCAGATCGACGAGATTCGTGCCGCCGCCCAGAAACGCGGCACCCGGCGCTGCTTCAAAGGCCGTCAGTGCCATGGCGGCATCCGCCGGGCGTTCGTAGGTGAACGGATTCACGCCGGTAACGCTTCCTTGGCGAGCGCGACTTCGGCGATCGCCGGGACGATATTCGCGTAAGCGGCGCAGCGGCAAAGATTGCCGCTCATCCGTTCGCGGATCTCCTCATCGTTCAAAACGATATCCTCCGCTGTCGGATCGGCCGTCACGAAGCTCGGGAAGCCGGCCTGCACTTCATCCAGCATGCCGACCGCGGAGCAGATCTGGCCCGGCGTACAGTAACCGCATTGAAACGCATCGTGCCGGATGAATGCCTGCTGCAATGGATGCAGCATGCCTCCGTCCGCTAAGCCCTCGATCGTCGTAACCTCGGCTCCCTGGTGAGCGACGGCAAGCGCGAGACAGCTGTTGACGCGGTGTCCGTCAAGCAGAATTGTGCAGGCACCGCACTGGCCGTGGTCGCAGCCTTTTTTTGCCCCGGTCAAGCCGAGACGCTCGCGCAGCATGTCGAGTAGCGTCGTGCGGACATCGATGTTTACCGTGCGCTCGACCCCGTTGACGCGCAGCGAGATTTCAAGATCGCTCATACTCGGGTGTATTACCCAAGGGTGACGCGGTTGCGGCGGATCGCTCGCCGTTCCGCGAAAGAAGGACACGAGTTGGGTAGACTCGCCACATGTCAAATCCAACACTTTCCGCAGCCTCGGCCGGAACGGTCACACTAAGCGGAGATATGCGTGTCAACCGGCTCGGCTTCGGCGCCATGCGTATTACGGGACAGGGAATCTGGGGACCGCCGAGCGACAGAGCGACGGCGCTCGCGGTCCTGCGCAAGGCGGTCGAACTCGACATCGACTTGATCGATACGGCCGATTCATACGGTCCCGATGTCAGCGAACAGTTGATCTGCGAGGCCCTGCATCCGTATCCCGCGGGCTTGATCATCGCGACCAAAGGCGGTCAAGAACGCTCGGGACCGGACGTCTGGATACCGAACGGCCGTCCCGAACACTTGCGAGCGGCTCTCGAGGGCAGCTTACGCAGATTGAAGGTCGACCGTATCGACCTGTATCAACTCCATCGTGTCGATCCCAAGGTGCCCTTCGAAGAATCGGTCGGCGCGATCGCGGACCTGCAGCGTGAAGGCAAAATCCGCCACGTCGGGCTGTCGAACTTCAACGTCGCCAACATCGAGCAAGCGCGTAAAATCGTGCCCATCGTCTCAGTACAGAACCGGTTCAATAACGCAACCGGCGGCGACGAGGTATTCAACGCTGTAACGGACGACGAGACGCTTGAAGTCGTCGACTACTGCACGCGCGAAGGTATCGGCTTCTTTCCATGGGGTCCGCTTGCAGCGGGGAAACTGTCATCCGAGCGTATCGATCGGGTCGCAAAAGCGAAGGGCGCAGCACCGAATCAAATAGCTTTGGCGTGGCTCTTGCATCGCTCGCCCGTGATCGTCCCGATTCCGGGTACTTCATCGCTCGCGCACCTCGAAGAGAACATTGCCGCTGGCGCAATTCATCTGACGGCCGACGAGTTCGAGTCCCTCTCCGTCGGCGGCTAGCGACTCCCCGAGTTTATGGCGCGGGCGGGCGCCAGCGTAGATCCGGCTGGCGCGCCGCGCGCGTTTCGTCGATGCGTTTGACGATCGTTTTCTGCGGCGCTGCGAGCACGGCTTCCGGCTCCGTCTGCGCACGCTCGACGATCGCGCGCAGCGTCGCGATGAACGCGTCGAGCGTCTCCTTCGATTCCGTTTCCGTCGGCTCGATCATCAGGCACTCCGGCACGAGCAACGGAAAGTAGACGGTCGGCGCGTGGAAGCCGTGGTCGAGCAACGCCTTTGCCAGATCGAGCGCTCGAACGCCGGTCTCGCGCTTGAGGCTCTGCGCCGAGGCAACGAATTCGTGGCGGCACGGCTCGTCGAACGGGGTTTCCAAAAATTCGCGCACGTGTACGCGCACGTAATTCGCATTGAGAACGGCGAGTTGTGAAACGCGCGCGAGCCCTTCGCCGCCGTTGGCCAGCACGTAGGTGAGCGCGCGCACGGCATGCGCGAAATTCGACCAGAACGAACGCATCGGCCCGATCGAATCCGGCCGCTCGAAGTCGAGCACGAACTCCGCGTCGCGCCGAGCGACGACCGGAGTCGGTAAGAAATCGACGAGATCCGCGGCGACGCCGACGGGTCCGTGGCCCGCGCCGCCGCCGCCGTGCGGAATCGAAAAGGTCTTGTGCAAGTTGAGGTGCATGAGGTCGAATCCCATGTCGCCCGGGCGCGCATTGCCCATCAGTGCGTTCGCGTTCGCCCCGTCGTAATACATCAGGCCGCCGACGGCATGGACGGCAGCCGTCAACTCATGGATGTGATCTTCGAACAGTCCGAGGGTGTTGGGGTTGGTCATCATGCAGACCGCAGTATCGTCGCCGAGCGCGGCCTTGAGTTCCTCGAGTCCGACGCGGCCCCGGTCGTCGCTCTTGAGCGACAACACCTTGTAACCCACCATGGCGGCCGAAGCAGGATTCGTCCCGTGCGCGGTATCGGGTACGATGACCGTCGTGCGCTGCTTAGTCTGACCCGTCTTCTCGAAATAGGCTTTCGCGATCAACAGTGCGGTGAGTTCGGCATGCGCGCCCGCGGCCGGATTCAAAGAGAACGCGGCCATGCCGAAGATCGATGCCAGATAGCGCTCGAGATCGTACATGACGGCGAGCGCACCTTGCGCGAGATCGTCCGGCGCGAAGGGATGCAGGTCGCGGAAACCCGGTAAATTCGCCATCGCGTCGTTCACGCGCGGATTATATTTCATCGTGCACGAGCCGAGCGGATAGAAGCCCGTATCGATCGAGAACGTTCGCTGCGAAAGTCGCGTGAAGTGCCGCACGACCTCGAGTTCGTTGTTATCCGGTAACGGAAGCTCGTTACGCAGCGCACTGGCCGGCAAGAATTCGTCAAGCGCGCGCCCGTTCGGAAAATACGTGTTGGCGCGGCCCGGCTGTCCGAGTTCGAAGATCAGCGGTTCGCTCGCGCCCGGCTCGAACCGGTTCAGTACGCTCGTCGTCTCAGACGCGGACAAGATGCTCCTCCCGTGCGATCGCTTCGAGCGCAGTACCGAGTGCATCGATTTCTTCGTCCGTCGTCAGTTCCGTCGCCGTCATCAAAATGCAATCGGCGAACTGCGGGTAGAACCGACCGAGATCGATGCCGCCCAGGATCGAACGCTCGCGTAATTTCCCGAGGACGGCCTGCACGCTCAGCGTGCGGGGCACCCGAATTGCGACCTCGTTGAACGCCGGCGCGCTGAAGGCGCGCGTGAAGCCGGGGATGGCCTCGACCCGTTCCGTTAATGCGCGTGCGCGTTCGACATTGCGGGCCGCACAGCGGCGCAGACCGCTTGCGCCGACCGTCGCGAGATAGATCGTGGCGATGAGCGCGCAGTGAGCCTGATTCGTGCAGATGTTCGAGGTCGCTTTTTCGCGCCGGATATGTTGCTCGCGAGCTTGTAGCGTCAGCGTGTAAGCCGTCTTGCCGTCGCTATCGACGCTGCGGCCGACGAGCCGGCCTGGAATGCGCCGCATATGCGCCGTCGTCGTCGCAATAAAACCGACGTAAGGTCCGCCGTAGGCGACGGGCACGCCGAACGATTGGCCTTCACCGACGGCAATGCCGGCGCCCCATTCGCCCGGCGGCACGAGCGCCCCGAGCGACATCGCTTCCGCAACGACGCCGATCAAAACCGTCCCCGTGCTCTCGACTGCGCGCCGCGCCGCTGCGGGCGGAACGTCGAGCGTGCCGAAGAAATTCGGAGATTGCACGACTACGGCTGCAAAACGTTCGTCGGCGAGCCGCGCTTCGATTGAGGTAAAATCGGTCATCCCACTTTCCGCAAGCGGCAATTCTTCGACGTCGAGTTCGAGCCCGCGCGCGTAGGTACGCAGGACCGCACGATAATTGGGATGCACGGCAGAGGAGACCAGTATCGCGCGCCGGCCCGTCGCATTGACCGCCATGATCGCGCCTTCCGCAAGCGCCGTTGCTCCGTCGTAAACGGACGCGTTGGCGAGGTCGAGACCGGTCAGCAGGCAGACGTAGGTCTGCCACTCGTAGATCGCTTGCAGGTAGCCTTGCGATACTTCGGCTTGATACGGCGTGTAGGCCGTGAGAAACTCGCCCCGCATTGCGAGCGTTGCGATGACGGGCGGAACGTAGTGCCGGTACGCCCCGGCACCAAGAAACGACGTGTAGCCCAAGGCCGCGTTACGGGCGGCATACGCGGTCATGCTGCGCTGCAATTCCAGTTCGGGCAGCGCGGGCGGAACGTCGAGCGGCGTCTTGAGCGCCACCGCCTCGGGGACGCGCACCAGCTCCTCGAGCGAGGACGCGCCGACCGCCGCGAGCATCTCGCCGACATCGGAATCGGTATGCGGTGTATACACGTGCGCTCGCTACTCCGCGATGACCGATTCGTAAGCGGACGGGCTCAGGAGCCGGTCGCGCTCGCTCGTGTCGGACATCTTCACTTTGTAGAGCCACCCTTCGCCGAATGCATCGCGATTGACGAGTGCGGGATCGCTGTCGAGTGCCGGATTGACTTCCACGACCTCGCCTCCGATCGGTGTAAAGAGATCGGAAACTGCCTTCACGGATTCGACGACGCCGATCGTTGAAAACTGTTTGATCTCCTGACCGACGCGCGGCAACTCGACGTAGACGATGTCGCCGAGCGAATTCTGCGCGTAATCCGTGATGCCGACGACGGCCGTGTCGCCGTCCATCTTCAACCACTCGTGTTCTTTGCTATACAGCAGGCCTTCGGGCTGGGCCACGTGTTTCGAGGTCCTTTCAAACTGCCGGGGAGCGTCGCTTTGCATGCAGGATACGGCGCGAGAAGCGGCATTCAACGTACCGGCCGGAGCCCCCGTCCGGGCCCGCGCCGGCAGCCCTAGGTTGGACGACGGACAATCGGAAAGCGCGCTACTTGGCGCGCTTGTAAAACGGAAGCGTGACGACCGTCGCCGCGTGTCGCGTCCCGCGAATCTCGATTTCGAGAGCGGTACCGGGCGCGCTCGCCCGTTTCGAAACGAGCACGGTCGCGACGTTCCGGTTCCCGACGGAAGGCGCGAGCGAGGCGCTTCTCACGTCGCCCACGCGCTCGTCGCCGAAGTACACCGGGTAGCCGCCGCGGGCCGGGACGCGGCCCGCGAGGATGACCCCCGCGATGCGCTCGAAATCGTCGCATGCAAGCTGTGCCCCGAGCGCGTCTCGGCCGAGAAACGCGGGCTTGGCGAGCTTTACCGCCCAGCCTTGTCCCCCGGCGAGCGGCGAGATGTCTTCCGAGAGTTCGTGACCGTAGAGCGGCATGCCGGCTTCCAGCCGCAACACGTCGCGCGCGCCGAGACCGGCCGGCTCGATGCCCAGCGGCCGCCCTCGCTCGAGCAGCGTGCGCCACAGGCCGGGGGCATCCTCGCCTTCGACAAAGAGCTCGAAGCCGTCTTCGCCCGTGTAACCCGTACGTGCGATAACCGCGAGTGCACCCGCGACGCGACCCTGCGCGCAATAATAATAGTTGATCGCCGCCGCATCGATGTCGCAAAGCGACGCGACCAGCTCGACCGCGCGCGGGCCCTGCACGGCAATGAGCGCCCGCGAGCCATGCCGACTCGTCAGTCGTACGTCATTCGCTCCGGCGGCGGACTGCAGATACGGCCACATCTTCGCCGCGTTGCTTGCGTTCACGACCAGCAGCCAGCGGTCCGGCAACCGATACAACAGGACGTCGTCGTGGCAGCCGCCGCGCACGTTCGTGAAGATATTGTAACGCGCTTGGAGCGGTTTCATCGTGCCGACGGCGTTGACCGTCAGCGCGTCGGCCCACGCAGCAACGCCGTCACCGCGCAACTCGTACTGCGCCATGTGCGAGAGGTCGAAGAGACCCGCGCGTTCGCGCACCGCCGCATGTTCTGCCAGGATGCCCGCGTATTGCACCGGCATTTCGAAACCGCCGAACGCAACCATCCGGCCGCCGAGCGCGAGATGTTCGTCGTAAAGCACCGTTCGCCGCAGAGCGGCCGCTTCGAAGGTGCTCACAGACGCGGTCCGTTCTGCCGCGTTTGCTCGGGCGGCGTATTGAGAAACGAGGTCGTCGAATGGGCGATCAGTTGACCGTCGCTGTAGACGTGAATCTCTCCGTAGACGATCCGTTTACCGGGCTTGAGGACCGCCGCTTTAGCTATGAGATCGTGCGGCGGAAGAGCTGCGCGCAAGAAGCTGCACGTCAGCGAGGCGGTCGCCGTCGGCTGCGACGGGCCATAGAGCGAAGCGAGCGCGACCCAAAAGGAGGTGTCGCACAAACTCATGATGGCACCGCCGTGCACGGCACCCGCGCCGTTGAGCACGTGCTCGCCGAACGGCATCCGCAACTGGGCCTTGCCTCCGCCGACGTCTTCGAGTTGGAGATCGAGCATCAGCACGAAGTGCGACTTCTGCTTCTCCCACATAGCGATCGCGAAATCGATCTCCGGCGAGCCGCTCAAAAGACGTCGCCTTCGCGCGCGAGCTCGCGCCGCAGATACAGCGGCAGATTGAAGAGCCGGCGATGCGCTTGTGCGTCGTAGAAGTAATTTTCGCCGTGTAAACCGCCTACGTAGCGGTCGATCCGCTCGTCCGGGGTCGCCGCGACGTCGAGCGTATCGCTGCAGGCGAGGAACGCCCAATCGTTGTCGAACGCCGGCACATGCGTGTAGAACGAGCGCACGTAGCGGTAGTAGGCGCGCAGCGTCCGGGCCATCTTCGCGTGCAGCGCCATGTTATGAAAGCCCGCGGTACTGGCTTGCAGCACGTACACGCCGCCGGGCGCCAAGCGGCGTTTGATATCGCGAAAGACGGCCTCGCAGAAGAGGGGACTCGACGGCGAGTCCGCGAGCGGTTCCGTAAGATCGGAAACGATGGCTTGGTACGTCTCCCCGTCATCGCGCAGGAACGCGAGCGCGTCCCCCACGATGACCCGCGCCCGCGGGTCTTCGAACGCGCCCGCCGACCATTCGGCGAGATAACGCTTCGAGAGTTCGACCACTTCGCCGTCGATATCGACCATCGTGCAACGCCGTACGTCGGCGCGACGCAGAACTTCACGCAAGGTCGCACCTTCGCCGCCGCCAAGAATCAGAATCTCTTGCCGCTCCTCGAGAGCAGCAAGCGCCGGATGGACTAAACATTCGTGATAGATCTTTTCATCGGCTTGCGAGCTCTGCGTATCGCCGTCGAGCACGAGCATCTTTCCGAACGTCGAGCTGCGGATCACGGCGACATCTTGAAATGCGGTGCGGCCGGCGTAGTATAACTCCTCGACGGCATGCTGATGCAATTCCGTTTCCGAGAACTGCTCGACGTACCAGTTCCAGTACTGCGTTTTCGGCAAGCGGCGAGCCTTAACGAACCAGGAAGTAATCGGCCGCGCTCGGCGGCGTGATGACGTTGTTCTGCACGAACTTGGAAACGAACGGCGTCGCCGGCGCACCCGAAGCGGGCGCCGATGTCGGACCCGGGCTCGGCGTCGTGTTTCCCGACGGCGTAAAGGGGATCGCGACGATGCTCGAATTGTAGCCGGCGAGCGTACAGGCCGTCCCCGGCGCATTGCCGAGGGCGACGAGATACTTACCGTCGCTCGAGAGCCGCACCGATGAAACGTTCGTAAGCGATGCGGGTTGCCCGTTGCAGTTCGTGTAGGTCAAGACGCTCGCGGCACCGGGGGCGCGAGTCGTGAAGGCCGGCGCGACGGTTAGAGCGGCCGTCGCAAGCCCGCCGACCGACACGATACCAACTGACGTGCCCACGTATGCATACGCCCCCGACGGATCGATCGCGATCGAATTGATACTGCCCGGCAGAGTCACGCTCGATGAACGCGTGATCTTTGCCGGCAACCCGGTAACGAGCGTCAGCTGATTCGACGCGCCGGCGGACGAGTTGCCGACGAGCGCTTTGGTCGGATCGGCCGGATCGAAAGCCACGTTACCGGCCCCGCGCAGCACGACGTTCGAGCCGAGCGTCATGTCCTCGGCTTGCGCGTTCAACTGATAGCCCGAGGTCGTCGACGTAATGGCGAACGAGAGCAGATCGTTCGGCCCGCGTGCCAGCAGTGCGGTTCCATTCGTCGCAACTGCGAGGATCGAACGCGGCACGTTCGCGACGTGGATCGGGAAATTTGAATTGGTAAAGGTAACCGCTTCGCCATATTGCGGAGGTGCGTTCGTCAGGGAGGTCACGCCGACGATACCGGGCGCACTCGGACCCGTCGTCAGCGCGATCCCCGTCGTCGAGGATCCGAAAACGGCAATCGTGGACGCGTCGCCGATCGTTACGGCCGGTCCCGTGGCGCTCGCCGTCGGTGCGGGGCTCGCGCCGGGCGAGGGGGGCGCCGTCGGAACCGCCGTCGGCTGAATCGTTAGATCGTACGGCGAGCCCGCCGGCACGATCTGCCCGAGGGCGACGCCGAAGATCTCCTGGACCAGGCCGTCGCCGCCGGCAGAGGCGGCAGCACCGCCCGCGACGATTGCCACCGAGTCGGAAAAGTCGGTTGAAAACGCGAGCGATTGCACCGAACTCGCGAAAGCGACTGCCTGAGGCGTCGCCGCCGACGTTACGAAGCCGCACAGGTTCGTCGCCCCGTCCTCGTAGTGGACCGTCTGCAGGCCATGAAACCCGTTGCCCGTCAGCGTGCCGCCGTCGGGTTCGTAGGCGACGTACGCCGCCGCACAGGGCGAACTCAGTACGGAGACGGAGCCGGTCGGCACGGGCGATGCCGTCGGTAGCGGCGAACTTGATGAGCCCCCGCTGTGTCCGCAGGCCGCGAGCGCCAGCGCGACGGCCGCAAATCCAAAACCGAGCATTTGCGGACGCGTCAAGTTCGATCTGTGCACCGTTGGAAGATCCCCTCTGTGCGAGCCGGGCGACGCCATGGCCGTGCCATGCCGCCGCGCGCGACCCTCATATCATTACGGCCACCGCTTAGGCGGAAAGCTTCGCCGTCATTTTCCCGGCATGCTCGTGGACGACGTGCGTGTACTGACCGTTGGTCGACGCGATGCCGCGCTTTACCTCGGTCGTCAGCATCGACGTCGCGCCGAGCCGGCGTGCCGCGTATTCGCAGGCGCGCCAAGGATCCGTATGGTCTCCGCACGTGTAAAAATCGACTGCGGCATAGCCTGCCTCCGGCCACGTATGAATCGACAGGTGCGATTCGGCGATCACCACGACGCCGGAGACCCCTTGGGGCTGAAACCGGTGAAAGGCGACCTTAAGAATTTCTGCGTTGGCCTCGCGAGCGGCGGACGTCATAACGTTCTGAACGCCTTCGACGTCGGTGAGCTTTTCGGGATTGCATCCCGAGAGCTCGCAGATGATATGGGTTCCACGTGCTTCCAATCTTTTCTCCTCGGGTCTGGTTGGGAAATCCCACCTCCAGGCTGCGTCGGCTGGCGCGTGCGGTGCACTTGCGTCCCCGACCTCTCGAAGCGATCTTGCCGGCGTGCCGAGCCTTCCTCGGCGGCGCGAACGTCGCTCCGCGATGGCACGTAGGGCGTGCCGTCCCCCAATCGCCGCTTTTGAACGGCGCAGGACCCGAGTTTCCATGTACTTCCTTTCAAAGAAGCACAGAGACACCCGGGTCCGACGCACATGATACCCCCCCTGTCCCCCCTTGTAAAGCACTATGGCGGCGGTCGCTCTACAGCGCGAGCGTCGCGGGCTCCGCATCCTCCGCGGCACCGACCGAATAGTACGGCCGGTTCTCGAGTTTGGACCAGGTTGCGCAAACCGCTACGTCTTGGCCCGTGGTCCACGTCGTTACGTCGGAGGCGAACACGTCGCGGGAAAAAACGTAAACATGCCCGTCGCTCAGTTCCACGGCGTTCGTAAGGACATGTTTGGCGGCCCTGTGCGAATGCGGCTGCAACGGCGTCACGGCGACTCCCGCCCCGCCTTCTAAATACGGTGTCGGAGTGCGCGTCGGCGGTGGCCGTAAGGCTCGCGCTACGCGCACGACGTTCGCAGGATGGCATATTTTCGCGGGAATCGGGGTCGGCAAAGGCCTATACGGCGCGCTCTGAGGACCATAACCGGTCTCGCTACAGGGTAAGGTGCAACTATCTCCCGACACGCGGTCGACGCGAACGACACTGCTCGCGCCCGTCCGCACATACGTATACCGTAGGAACAATTGAAAGACGGCCCCGCTCAAGACGAGGATCAGTAAGACGACGAGCACGAGATCGAGTTGCAGCGTGCGGGCCTTGGAAGCATCGGGGTCGGAAGGAGTCCGCATTAAAGCTCATTCGGAGATATCAGCAATATCTTGACTATCGTAGATACCCAGGGTAGTGTTGAAGTGATATGGCAACGGACCTTCAGGTAACGACAGCCCCGGATTTCGCCGAGGATTACCGCCACGGTTTCCACGACTCGGAAGACAAATACGTCTTCAAGTCGGATAAGGGCCTCAATCGCGAGATCGTGCAACGCATTTCGTCGATGAAGAGCGAGCCGGAATGGATGACCAACTTCCGGCTAAAGGCGTACGAAATCTTCCGCAGCAAACCGATGCCCCCGTGGGGCGACAAGGCGTTGCTCGAAGAGATCAACTTCGACGACATTCACTATTTCGTGAAGGCCGGCGAGAAAACCGAGCGTTCGTGGGACGACGTTCCGGACGATATCAAGCGCACGTTCGACCGGCTGGGCATTCCCGAAGCCGAGCGCAAATTCTTATCCGGCGTTTCGGCGCAGTATGAATCGGAAGTCGTCTATCATTCCGTTCGCGAGGATCTTGCGAAAGACGGTGTGATCTTCTGTGACATGGATACGGCGCTACGCGAGCATCCCGATCTCGTGAAGAAGTATTTCGCAACGATCATTCCGCCGGGCGATAACAAATTCGCCGCGCTCAATTCGAGCGTGTGGTCGGGTGGCTCGTTTGTGTACGTTCCGCCGGGCGTCGAAGTCAAGACGCCGCTTCAGGCCTACTTCCGCATCAACACGGAGAATATGGGCCAGTTCGAGCGCACTCTGATCATCGCGGACAAGGGCGCGAAAGTTCATTATATCGAAGGTTGCACGGCGCCCCAGTTTTCGACCGCTTCGTTGCATAGTGCCGTCGTCGAGTTGATCGCGATGGAAGGTGCTTCGATCCGTTATACGACGATCCAGAACTGGTACCGGAACATTTTCAATCTCGTCACAAAGCGTGCCGTGGCGCACAAGAATGCGACGGTCGAATGGGTCGACGGAAACATCGGCTCCCGCCTGACGATGAAATACCCTGCCATCTACCTCATGGGCGAGGGCGCGCGCGGCGAAATCCTGTCGATGGCCTTTGCCGGTGAAGGCCAGCATCAGGACGCGGGGGCGAAGGTCATTCACGCCGCACCGTACACGACGTCGGTCGTAACGAACAAGTCGGTCTCCGCTCACGGCGGCAAGACGACCTATCGTGGACTCGTGGAAGTGTTCCCGGGGGCCGTCGGTGCCAAGACGCGGGTGAAATGCGACGCGCTCATCATGGACGAACTGTCTTCGAGCGATACCAAGCCGACGATGAAAATCGACGAGCAACGTGCGACGGTCGAGCACGAAGCGAGTGTTTCGAAGATCGGTGAAGAGCAACTCTTCTACGCGATGTCGCGCGGCCTCAGCGAAGCGGACGCGACGGCGATGATCGTCAACGGTTTCTTTGACTTCTTCGTGAAGGAGCTTCCGATGGAGTATGCGGTCGAGTTGAATCGCCTCGTGAAAATGGAAATGGAAGGCGCCGTCGGTTAGGTCGGCCGGTTGCCTGAAAAAGCCCGCTACGCAGCGGGCTTTTTTTATGGCGTTACGGTTGCAGCCGGCGACGCCGGAGGCGCAGCCGGCGAGGCGGACGCCACGGCCGGCGCAGCCGTAGCGGGCGGGCGAGGCGTCGGAACCGGCGTGTCAGTCGGTGGCGGCGCGACGAAGGGCGGCGGAGTCGTCCCGGACGGCAGCACGACGCCCGGTTCGACGCTCCGTGCAGGCTCCGGTCTAGCCGAGCCGCCTGCGCGCGGATTCGGTAGCCCCGAGCCGTTTGCATCGACTCCCGGCGGCGGGGGCGGCGGTTTCACGGGCGCCCCACCGGGCGTGCCGTGCGTGACGCCCGAGGCGGACGCGCTCTTGGGATGATCTAGCCAATCGCCGATCGCTACGGCGGTCGAAGCGTCGAATCGGTACGGAAAAAATTCCTGCGTGTCGAGCGGCGCTTCCGCTTCATAGCGGCTGCCGAACCGCTGCGTGAGATCCGTTGCAGCGATCACGGTTGCGAGCGGATTTGCCGCGCGAAGCCGATCGTCGTAAGCGTCGATCTGATCCTTCGTTTCGTTGCAAACGGGAAGACCCGGATGAAGCACGAGCAAAGGCGCTTTTGCACGCGCTGCGAGCGCTCCCGGATCGTGCGCGAGCGACGATTTCCGCCACGTGACGTCGCTTGCGGCGAGCGCGCCTGCATCGATGGCCGCCGGGCAGTTTCGGTAGCTCAGAACGGTCGGAGCCAGGGCAATCACCCCGGCCAAGGACACGTTACCGGAGGCGGCCGCAGCGAGCGCGAGATCGGCGCCGTTCCCATAACCGAGCGCGTAAGTGCGTTTCGCATCGAGGGCCGGATCTTGCGTGACCCGGTCGAGCGCCGCTCGCGCGTCTGCCAGCGCTTGATCCCACGTTTCGGCCTGCGCGCTCCCACCGCTCTTGCCGATTCCGCGCATATCGTAGCGGAGCACCGCATAACCGCGCTGCACGAGCGCGCGCGCCAAGTCCGGATACATGGGCGTCGGACCTTCACCATCGTAGTCCGCGCCCGCCCCCGGCCCGGGCGGCACGAGCACGACGACGGGCGAAGGTGCCTTGCCGCCCGGGGGTCGCGAAACCAGCGCGCCGAGCGACGTTCCGTCGGCAGCGGTAACGGTCGATATTTCGCGCGCGAGCGGAGGCGCCGGCGCCCCCGGTAACTCAGGGGCGAACGGTGCGGTATAGCCGCCCTTGATATACGATAAAAGGCGAGCGTCGAAGTTTACGGCCGTAAAATGGGCTTCGTGTACGATGTAGGTTGCCGGGTCGAACCACACCCGGACCAGGCCCGGTACGTCGACGGCAAGATCGGACTTCGGCGTACCCGGAAACGCAGCCGCGGCGCGCACGAGGCGCTGCGCGACCGTCGCGACGCCGCTCGGAAACGCTTCGCTGACCGGTGCCAACGACGCTTCGTTCGAGCGGTGGCGAAACGCCGGCAGCAAAAGCGTCCCCGTCATAAAAGGCGCGTCGAATAGCCAGGGGATTCGAACGGCGCGTTTGACGTCCGCCGGCACGCCGAGCAGATCTGCGAACGGCGTGCCGTCGATCGAAGCCGTGAGCGAAGCCGCTCCGGCGCGGTAACGGACCGTCGTCTGGGCGTGATAATCCGGCGCGGCGCGAAACTTGTAGAGCCGGCCGAGCGGGGAGCTGCGCAGGAACGGTGCTTGATACGTCCCGGAGTACGACTGCACGCCGAGATCCGAGTAGCGGTAAGAGCCGAGAATATGAACCCGCGCAGCTGCAGCGCTGCCCGCTTCATCGGTTTCGAGCTCGCGAACGTCGTCGCGACGGTGAATGACGACCGTCGTCGTGCCCACATTGCCGCCGTTTCGCGACAGCGCGTAGATGTACGTTCCGTCCGGCGGACCGGCGGGGGCCCGCGCAGCGGAGGCGGGAGCCGGCGCGTTCGGCGCCCCGGCAGCGGCCAGGACCAGCAGACCGAGTACGGGTACACTAACGAGACGGATGACGGACATCGCGCTCTTGCTGCACCGCACGGTGGCCATATCTCCTTCCGCGAAGAACGGCGTATGAGTACAGCATCGCCCGCCGTTGCCAACCTAGACGACGTCGCTCCGGGAACGACGTTGCGCGTCGAGTATGACGGAGAGGCCGTCCTGCTCTGCAATGTGGAGGGCCGGATTTACGCCGTCGAGGACCGCTGTTCGCACGACGGCGGAGAACTGGATCAGGGTGAACTCGACGGTTGCCGGATCGAATGTCCGCGCCACGGCGCTTACTTCGACGTCACGACGGGTGCCGCGCTTACATTGCCCGCGATCGGGCCGATACGCAGCTATACCGTCAGGGTCGAAAGTCGTAATATTTACATCGACGGGTAGAAGTACTTCGATCGCGGCGTCACTCTTGGCCGATGATGCTCGGCCTGCGGAGGCGGACAATGAGCGTAGTCATGACGAAGCTACTAATGTGTCCGCCAAGTAATTTTGCGGTAACGTATGACATCAATCCCTGGATGTCGCCGCATATCGGTACAGCGACCCCGGATGCAGGCCGTCAGTGGGACCGGTTGGTCGAGACGCTGCAATGCGCCGGTAACGTCCAGATCGAGCGGGTCGAGCCAAGGCCGGGCGTGCCCGATCTCGTATTCACCGCGAACGCGGCGCTCGTGAGCGGCAGTCTGGCGGTGATGAGTTCGTTTCGGCATCCCGAGCGGCGTCGCGAGCAGGGTTTCTATCGCTCCTCGCTCGTGCGACATGGATTCGCGACGACGTTCCTAGAGTCGGCCTACTTCGAAGGCGCGGGCGACGCGCTGTTCGACCGGCGCCGGCCCTTGCTCTACATGGGTTACGGCTGGCGCAGCGACCGGGTCGCGGCCGCTCAAATTTCAGAAACGCTCGGCGTGCGGACCGTTCCGCTCCTGCTGGTTGACGAACGGTTCTATCATCTCGATACCTGTTTCTGTCCGCTCGGCTCCGGGCACGTCCTGGTCTTCATGGATGCGTTCTCCGCGCACACGCAGAAAATGTTGCGCCGCACGGTCGAACCGGAGTTTTTGATCGAACTGTCGCTGCAAGACGCGCTGGCCTTCGCCTGCAACGCCGTTGAGATCGAGGAAACCCTCGTCGTTCATGACGCCTCGCAAAGGCTACGCGACCAGCTCCATGCGATCGGGTATCGGGTCTTCGCGACGGACCTTTCGGAGTTTCACAAAGCCGGCGGCTCCGCCAAGTGCTTGACGCTCAAGCTCGAAGACGGCCCGGCTTGCGCAGAAGCTGCGGCCTAAGATTTGACAGCCTGCGGGGCCGATGCTAAACTGCGGCGGTTATGTACGCGATCATCGAAGCGGACGGAAAGCAGTTCCGCGTGAGTGAGGGCGATACGATTCGTTGCGATGCCATCGACCGTGAAGTCGGGGCGGAAATTGCGTTCGATCGCGTCGTGCTCGCCAGTTCCGGCGACTCACACGTCTCGGTCGGCCGCCCGCTTCTTACCGGCGCCTCCGTTCGCGGAACCATCTTGCGTCAGGCTAAAGATAAAAAAATCCTCGTGTTCAAATATAAGCCTAAGAAGCGTGTTCGTAAGCTCGTCGGCCATCGCCAGCGCTTCGCCGAAGTTCGCATCGATAAGATCGAGTTGCCCGCATAGCTTCAACCTCGCGCCGCGGCCGGAGAGTGCGTGCGGCAACCGGTCTTCCCAGCGGAACGATCGAAACGATCGAGGTTCGCGTTCGTAAGGACGGTCGAGGTCGGCTGTCTTCTTTTTTCGCGACGGGTCACGCGGGCTGGGCCGAAAGCGGAGCCGACGTCGTATGTGCTGCCGTGTCGACGGTGCTGCAAGCGGCTTGGCTCGGTCTTAGCGAAGTCGCCAAGGTAGAAATCAAAGCCTCGAAGGAAAGCGGGCTGATGACGCTTTCTTGGCCCGAGCGTTCTCGCAGTAGCGACGCGGTCAATGCCATCGTCGCGACGGCGGCGCTTTCGCTCGAACGAATTGCCGCTCAATATCCCGACCACGTGCGCGTGATTCACGAACGCGACGACGGGTAAACGCGAAGCGTTGCATCGAAAGGAACGCCCATCATGAGCGATATCTTTAAGCCGATTACCGATGACCGCGACGTGACGGGCGCGAGCGGCGCGTCCACTCCCGGGACGATTTATACGGGCGCGGACCCGTACGCGTCCTCCTCGAACGAGGCCGGGCGCACGGTTCTGGCGGGCGTTTTGGGCGGCGTCGCTTCGGCCGTCGGCTACATCGTCTACGCCCGACTGCCGGAAGATCAAAAAGCCAAACTGCAGACGCAGGTGCGAGGACTTGTCGAGAGCCGCATCAACGAACTCCGAAGCCGCTTCAACGTGTGAGCGAGAAGCTCTAGTGCGGCGCGGGGCGTCGTTGCCGAAGGGCTCATGTGCATGCGCACACTTCGCCCTTCGGCGCCTCGCCCCGCACCACACTAGAGCTTCCATCGAGCGAGCGGCAGTCGTTTGTTGAGCGGGCGGAAGGTTGTGCTGGGCGCTCGTGTGCGTTCGCACACTTCGGGGTTTGGCCGCCTGGCTTTTCGCCACACTAGAGCTTCCATCGAGCGAGCAGCAGTCGTTTGTTGAGCGGGTGGAAGGTTGTGCTGGGCGCTCGTGTGCGTTCGCACACTTCGGGGTTTGGCCGCCTGGCTTTTCCCCACACTAGAGCTTCGGACGTTTGCTGGTGGCCCGTGAAGTTGTAATGATCGGTTGTCTGCGTTCGCGCGCTTCGGCTTTTGCGGGCGGAGGCGCTGGGCGGGCGGTTACGTGACGCGGGGGGGTTCGGGGTCCTGGGGGGGCTTGGGTTGCGAGGTGGTTGTGATGATCGGGTCGGGGGCGGGTTCGCGTGGGGCGGCTTCTGAAAACGGCTGTGGGCCGTAGGCTGGGTGGGCTTCGTAAGGTTCGCGGACGTGGGCGGAATGCGCCGGCGGTTCGTCGGCGGCGCGCTCCATCTCGCGGATGAACGAAGCGGAGGTCGCCTGTACGTCGCGTACGGCTTGGCCTGCGCGGCGGGCCACTTTCGGGAGCTGATCGGGCCCGAAGAACAACAGCGCCGCGGTCCCTATGAGCAGCATATCAGCCGGTGAGAGCAAAGGGTTCCTCCCGGTACTCGTACAAACCAGCGACCCCACCCTCCAGGGGGTGACTTTCGCCGTAAGGACGGGCAGCGAGCGCTTGAAGATTATCTACACGCGCGGAAACCGGACCGAAACGCTGGCCTCGATCTCCACCTTGCGGAAGATTTTGGGCCGCTTCGTCCGTCATCGTGTCTTTTACGAAGTCTCCTCGCGCAATAAGCGCGGTCACGAGTTTTTTTCCACAAAGAACACGTTCGTCGTCGGGTCGATCGAAGTCGTCAATCGCGATTACCTGACCATTACAATCTTCGACGCGCACAATTCCTCGCATAGTATCGAGATTCTCAATCCTTCGGCGCTTCGCATTTACGATGAGACGATGGGCAAGGGTTTCGCGGTTTCGTTTCTCAGCGAATCGGCAGGCGACGTCGAATCGCGCTGCTATTTGCGAGACGAGGGCGACGAGAGCGACGGCACCGCGGCAAAGAGCGAGCTGGAGGCCTTCACGTTGCCGCAACTCTTCGAGTATTTGGAAGAGCTCACGCACGCCACGGACGCCGTCGGGCCTCGAGCCGAGCCGCCGTTCGCAATGCGTTCACGGCTTCGGCCCGTCGTCCGAGCCGTTTGAAGGCAATCCCGAGATTGCGATACGCGAGCGCATACGTGCCGTCGCAGCTCACCGCTGCCCGATAATAGTCGACGGCGTCGAGAACGCTGCCGTCTTCCAGTAAGAGATTTCCGAGGTTGACGAGGGCGGGAGCGCTGCGCTCGTCGCCGGCCAGAGCATCCGTAAAAGCCTGCAGCGCTTCGCCCGGGCGACCGAGCTCGACCAGTGCGACCCCACGTTTATTGTCCGCCGCCGCGCACGCCGCGGGCGACGCAGCGTCGCGGACCGCCGTCTCGAAAGCACGCAGTGCCTCGTCCGGACGGCCGGCGTTGAGGGCGGTAAGCCCGGCATCGTACGCCGACGCCGCGGCTGCGGTGCGTGCGGAAACGGGGCGGCCCCGCAGCGCGGCAAAGACGGAACGCAGGTCGAACATCGAGCGGCAAGTGTTATACGTCGATGTGATCACGCTCTTTCCGGAAATGTTCGCGCCTGCGATCGGGCTCTCGATCGTCGGGCGCGCGCACGAACGCGGCCTCATCCGGATCGAGCTGCATTCCCTGCTCGACGCACTCGGCGGAGCAGAGCGCGCCGACGATCGCCCCTTCGGAGGCGGCCCGGGCATGGTGCTGCGGCTCGAGCCGCTCGCGCGTACCCTAGATGCGATCCTTGCGAACGCGCCGCCGGACGAGCGTCGAACGATCGTGGTCACCTCGGCCGCCGGTAGCCCTTTCCGGCAAGCCGACGCCGAAGCGTTCGCGCGGCTCGAGCGCCTGGTCCTCGTCTGCGGCCACTACGAAGGTATCGACGAGCGGCTGGTCGAGCTGTACGGCGCACGCGAATATTCACTCGGCGATTTCGTGCTTACCGGCGGCGAGATTCCGGCGCTCGCCTTTCTCGACGCGACGGTACGGCTCGTCGACGGAGCGCTCAATCCGGACTCGTTGACGAGCGAATCTTTTACGGACGGCATCCTCGACGCGCCCGCGTACACGCGGCCTGCGTCCTTCCGCGGCCTCGACGTACCGGGCGTTCTGCTCTCCGGCGATCACGCGAAGATTGCCGCTTGGCGACGCGACCAGGCGCGAACGCGCACGAGACTGCGACGCTCCGATCTCCCGGGCGGGGAGTGACAGGTTAGAGGCCGGCGTGATATGATCTTGGGGTTGTCCCGGCGGCTTGCGTGCATTCTTGCGGCGCCGCTCGGAGTGTGCGCATGCTAAGGAAGCCATGAACGTCATCGATCTGCTGGAACGAGAACAGCTTAAAGCCGGCGTGCCGGAATTTCGGCCGGGCGATACCGTCAAGGTCTACTTGAAGGTCGTTGAGGGCGGCAAAGAGCGCACGCAGATGTTCGAAGGCGTCGTGACGGTTCGCCGTGGCGGCCAAATCGGCGAGACGATCACCGTGCGCCGCATCTCGCACGGCGTAGGGGTAGAGAAATCGTTCCTGTTGCACAGCCCGCGCGTCGAGAAAATCGAAGTCAGTAAGCGCGGCATCGTCCGGCGCAGCCGGCTATACTATCTGTCCGACAAGATCGGTAAGGCGGCGCGCATCAAAGAGAAGAAAGCCGTACGCGCCTAGGGTGACTCCCCTCGAACTCTTCGGCCTGATCTGTATCCTCGCGGTTATTCGGCTCGTGATGTCGCTCCGGCCGGTAACCGTTCAGTCCGGCCAAACGTTGAGCGCTCCGAGCGAGCGGGCTGCAGTCGTACCTGCGCCTTCGCTCGCGGTCGTTATCAAAGAATATCTCGACGCATTCATCGTGGCGGGGCTGGTCGCGCTGTTCTTGATTACGTTCGTCGTACGAACGTTCTTCATTCCGTCGGGCTCCATGGAACCGACATTGCAAATTCACGACGTGCTGCTGGTCAACGAGTTCGAATACCATTTGAGCAAGCCGCGTGACGAGGATATCGTCGTCTTTCCGCCGCCGATTCCGACGACGAACGATTTCATCAAGCGCTTGATGGGTAGTCCCGGCGAAACGTTCCGGATCCATAACGGTACGGTCTATCGCAACGGTGTCGCGCTCGTCGAACCGTATATCGCCCAAAAGCCGGCTTACGAACTAGAAATTAAGAACTACAACATCTACGTCGACGGCGCGCCGCTCGACCGGGGTGAAGCGAACATTCCGCCGCGTGAAAAGTGGACGTCGCCCGATACGATTCCGCCGGGTTGTTATTTCATGATGGGCGACAACCGTAATAATTCCGAAGATTCGCATATCTGGGGCTTTTCGCAACTCAGCGGCACCTTCGCAACGGGTCCTGAAGCCGGACACAAAGCAGGCTTCACCGGACACGCATTCTTGCTCTTCTGGCCACCGGGTCGCATCGGCATATTGCGTTAGCAGCGTGTCGGGCTTTGCCCGAAACGTGAGCCGCCCGCACGAATGAGCCGTAGGCGCAATTGCGCCGGGCCCCGAAGCGCCGATAAGTGCTGTCGCCCGTGCGCTTCAAATCGGCGGCGAACCTCGCGTGGCAACTAGGGTTGCTCGTTTGCATCGCATTCGCGGTCGTAGCGCTGCGGCCGGGCCAAGTGAGCGGCTTATCGATGGAGCCGCGCATCGGTTCCGACGAATACGTCCTTATCAACGCGCTCGCGTTTCGCTTCGGAAGACCCCAGCGCGGGGAGATCGTCGCTTTTCGTCACGAGCGCGGAGGGTCCACGGTATATATCAAGCGGGTCGTCGCACTACCGGGCGACCGCGTATCCATCGCGCACGGTGTCGTGATGCTCAACGGTACGCCGCAACCCGAACCGTACGCGCGTCGCGACACGCGAAGCTTCCCTGCGGTCGTCGTTCCAGCGCGGAGCTATTACGTGCTCGGCGACAATCGGGGAGATAGCGAAGATTCCCGAGTGTGGGGCTTCGTACCGGCGCAGGCCCTCGTCGGTCGCGCCATGTTCGGCGTCTGGCCGCTCTCGCACGCCGGCACATTGCGATGACCCGAGCCGTCGCCGAAGAGGCTACTATTGCGTGGTATCCCGGCCATATGGCGCGCGCGATGCGGCGCCTGGCCGAAGATATCCGCGCGATCGATATCGTGATCGAGGTCGCCGACGCCCGCGTTCCTGCAGCCGGTACGAATTCGACCCTGACGCGCCTTGCCGGGCAGCGCGCGCGAGTTCTCGTGCTGACGCGCGCGCAGCATGCTGCTGCGACCGACACGGCCGCGTGGATCCGGCACTTTCGTGCCGCCGGTCGTGACGTGTTGGCGGTCGATGCGAAAGACCGGGCGGGCGTCGCACGCTTGCGCGCTGCGCTCGAAGCGCTCGCGAGCGGGCAGCGCACCGTGCGCGCGATCGTGCTCGGCATTCCGAATGCGGGTAAGTCGACGGTAATCAATGCGCTCGCCGGCCGAAACGTCGCTCGGGCGGAAGACCGGGCGGGCGTCACGCGCGCTCGTCAATGGTTCCGCATCGGAACGCTCGAGATCATGGATACGGCGGGGATCCTCGCGCCGAAGATCGAGACCGCGGATCAGCAGTGGAAGCTCGCCCTCGTCGGTGCCGTGCCGCGCGCGCGCTTCGATGCCGAGGATGTCGTGTCGCGCTTTCATCGCTGGCTCCTCGCAGACGATCCGCGCACGGCCGTACCCGATTTGGAAACATACGCGCAATCGCGCGGCTTCATGCGCCGGGGTACGCTCGTCGACACGCACAATGCAGCCTGGTCGTATCTCAAAGATTGGAGTGATGGCAAATTCGGACGGATGACGCTCGAAAAACCGCCGCCGCCGTAGCGGAAGCGGCTCGCAAACGCCGCTTGGCGCGCGAACGCGAACGGCGCCGTCTCGTACGTCTGCACCGCTACGAGAACGACGCGCAAGCGCGCGGCTTCCTATACGTCGGCGGCATGGACGAAGTCGGTCGCGGGCCACTCGCGGGACCGGTCGTCGCGGCCTGCGTCGTTGCCGATGGTCCGCTCATGCTGCGGGGACTGGACGATTCGAAACGCGTCCTTCCGGAACGCCGCATCGAACTCGCCGTCGAGATCCGTGCCCGGGCGGTCCGCTGGGCAATCGGCTCGGCATCGGTTGCGGAAATCGAACGCCTGAACATCTATTGGGCGAGCGTGCTCGCCATGGAACGCGCGCTCGCGAGCCTCGTCGCGCCACCGGACTATCTGCTCACGGACGCCGTTCGGATCAAGTCGTTTGCGGGCGAACAACTACCGGTGATTAAAGGTGATGCGAAGTGCGCGACCGTCGCCGCCGCTTCCATCATTGCCAAGGTGCATCGAGATGCGTTGCTCGTCGAACTCGACCGCCTCCATCCGCAATATGGATTTGCCGAGCACAAGGGATACGCCACGCCGCAGCACATCGCCGCGCTCGCGAAGCATGGGCCGTGCGAGCATCATCGCCGCGGGTTCTGGCGCGTACGTGACGCGCTCGCGCTGCTCGAGGTCGAGGCGTGAGTCGCCGGCACGATTTCGGACGCGCAGGCGAAGACGCAGCAGCCGGTTACCTGCGTTCGCTCGGCTTCGCAGTTTTGCGGCGCAATCAGCGCGGCCCTGACGGCGAGATCGACATCATCGCGCTCGACGGAACAACGTTCGTGTTCGTCGAGGTAAAGGCGCGCCGCTCGGGCTCCTACGGCTCGGCGCTCGGAGCGGTCGATGCGCGTAAGCGCCGGCGTCTGAGAGCGGCGGCCGCCGATTACCTTCAGTTCGTGGCTCCCCAAGCAAAGGCACGCTTCGACGTTTTGACTTTCGACGGAACGACGATGCGGTTGCACCGCAACGCCTTTTCGTGACGCCTTCCGGCACGAGCGGTGCGCCTGCGCAGGATTTTCGCGCTGCCTGCGGGCACGACGCGGGGCGGCCGAGTCATTGCGTCCCGGGTGTCACGGAGCGGAAACGGATCTTTAACGTAACGCGAGAGAACGTCCCTCGTGGCTGCTAGCGTCGCGGCCAAGCCCGTTGCAGAGCCTTCGCTCCGTCGTTCCGTAACGCCGTGGGGTTCTTTCTCATGGGGCTACTCGGATGTCGGCGCCGACATCTTCGTCGGCCTGGGTCTCGTGCTCGGGGCTGCGGCCGGTGCATCCAACGTTGCGTTCTTATTTGCCGGTCTGGTCTACGTGTGCATCGGCCTTGCGTACACGGAACTCGCTGCTGCCTACCCCGTTGCCGGCGGAGGACAGTACTTCGTCTTTCGTGGGCTCGGCGACATCTTCGGCTTCATTGCCGGCTGGGCGGTGCTGCTGGATTTCACGATCGACATCGTCCTCTTCGCCTGGAGCTGCATCGACTACCTCAGCAAGCTCGTGCCGGTCTTGAGCTTTACCGCGCATCCCTGGGTGCATTTTTTGACGGTGCTCGGCGTCATCTGCGGGCTCGCGCTCCTCAACATCATCGGCGTCCGCGAGTCGAGTGCGTTCAACGAGCTCGTGAGCGGCCTCGATGTGGTAAGCGAAACGTCGATCTTGTTCTTCGGCTTTCTCTTCGCATTCGACCCGGCCTTACTGGTACACACGATGAAGACCGCGTGGCCTACGCCGTTCGCGCTCATGAACGGTGTCTCGCTCGCCATCATCTCCTTCGTGGGACTCGAATCGATCTCGCAGGCGGCTCAGGAGACGCAGCGTCCGGCTTCGGTCATTCCGCGCACGTCGATCAGCCTGATCCTGACAATCTTAATCTTCGCGCTCTCTTATTCGAACCTGGCACTCGGCATGCAGCCCTGGCACGCCTTACCGAAAGACGCGGGCGGTCACTCGCAAGCGCTGTGGCATTACCTCGGGAGCGTAGACAATAACGGCGCGGCCGTCGCCGTGCTCGCGTCGTACGTCCCGTATTTCGGCGCGCTGGCAGCCATCTACGTGCCGCTCCTCGGCGCCATCTTGCTTTTGATATCGAGCAATTCCGGCGTCTTCGGCAGTTCCCGGATCGCTTACGCGATGAGCGGAACCCGTCTCTTACCAAGTCTCTTTCAGAAGGTACACCCACGCTTCCGGACTCCGGTTGTCTCGATCTCGGTCTTCTGCGGGGTCGGCGTCTTCGAACTGATCTTCGCGTCATTGCCGAGCCTAGATCCGCACCTCCGTGCGCTGTACGCGCGCCTCTTTCACGGAGAGGACGGCATCACGTTCCTCGGTGACTTGTACGCTTTCGGAGCGGCGGCCAGCTATTCGTTTGTTTTTATCGCGCTCATCGCGTTACGCCTCAACGATCCGCAGAGCCCGCGTAAATTTAAAATGCCGCTCAACATCCCGTTTACGTACCGCGGGAACCGGGTCGAATTTCCCGTCGTGGCCGTCATCGGTTTCTGCGGCATCATGTCTATCTTGGCATTCACGATGATCACGCATGCCATCGGACGCGTCGCGGGACCGACCTGGATTCTGCTCGGCATCGTCGGTTACATGCTCTTTCGCAAGAGCAGACGCCTACCGGTGCTGCGTTCTCGACCGCATGACTGGCGCAAAGCGCAGATCAATATTCTGCAAGAGGCGGGCGAGTTGGAGCTGATGGACGAGTATCTCGCGAACGTCAAATCGATGGATGCTCGCCGAGCCGCCGCTGCCGGCACGCCGAAGCCGTGAGACGCTTCGTTCGCAGCGAGAGCTACGCGCGGGCGCGACTCGTGAGCGGTATGCTGTTTATGGTGCTCGGCGCCTTCGTCATCTGCCGAACGTTCGGCGTGACGCATTTCTCGTTAAGCGCCGTCCCGGGAGTCGTCCTCGGGTTCGCGATGATCGCCCTCGGCGGCCTTCGGTTTCGTGACTACCTCGGCGCGAGAACGCGCAAATGACGGGGATAACCGTTCATCTGACAGGAGTCGTCATCGCGCTCGCGGTGCTCGCAGCGATCTCGGCCACGCTGTATTGGATGCTGCACCCGCCGACGACCACGGCCGAACGCGCGGCGAGCGTCGCCGAACGAGACGTCGATGAGATGATCGGCAGCGTCATCATCGTGTTTTCGCAAGAGATCCATTCCGAACACATGATGTCGCTCGCCGTGCGCGTTTCACGACGCGAACGAGCACGCTTGCTCGCGGCGTACGTCATCGAAGTGCCGCACACGCTTCCATTGGACGCCGAAATGGAACGCGAGCATCGCGACGCGCTCGGCGTGTTGCAAGTCGCAGAATCTATCGCGCGCAAGAACAATGTCGAAATAAGAACCGAGATCGTGCGCGGCAGGCAAGTGCCCGCGGGCGTGCTGGAGCTGGCCCGCACGACGGACGCGCACCTCATCGTCCTCGGCGCCTATCGCGAGGGAAAATATACCGGAGCCCCGCTCGGGCGCGCGATCGAGGTCATCGCGGCCCAGGCGCAGTGCGACGTGCTCATCGGCGTCCAAGGGATTCGTGGGAAGCTTTTGACCCCGCCCGCACCCGGCCGCCCGGCAGCATCCGTGCCTCAAACCTGAAGCAGGCTTTCAAAACCGGCTCCAAAGGGTACACTGGGCGGAGGAAGGTTTTTCCACGCTCGAATGAAGTGAGGTCACAGTGACAGCTGTATTGGAAACCCAGGAGCTCTTCGACATCTCGCGCCTCGGCGTCGAGAACCCATTTAAGCGCCGCTATGACAATTTCATCGGCGGCCGCTTCGTCCCGCCGGTAAATGGCCAGTACTTTCCCAACGTCAGTCCGATGATCGGCCAGCCGTTTACGGAAGTCGCACGTTCGGGCGCCGAAGACATCGAGCGCGCACTCGACGCCGCCCATAAAGCTCGCGCTGCCTGGGGCCGGACGTCAGCCGCCGAGCGTGCCGGAATTCTCAATAAGATAGCCGACCGCATGAAATCGAAGCTCGGCGTCTTGGCACTCGCGGAAGCGCTCGACAACGGTAAACCGATCCGCGAGACCACGGCCGCCGACATCCCGCTGGCAATCGATCACCTCCGTTATTTCGCCGGGGCCATTCGCGCTCAAGAAGGCGGCATCAGCCAGATCGACGACGATACGGTCGCTTACCACTTCCACGAGCCGCTCGGCGTCGTCGGCCAGATTATCCCGTGGAATTTTCCGATCTTGATGGCGGTTTGGAAACTCGCACCGGCGCTCGCGGCTGGGAATTGCGTGGTGCTCAAACCGGCCGAGCAAACTCCGGCGTCGATCATGGTCCTCATGGAGATGATTGCCGATCTGCTTCCGCCGGGCGTGCTCAACATCGTCCAAGGGTTCGGATTCGAAGCGGGCAAACCGCTCGCCTCCAATAAACGCATCGCGAAAATCGCATTCACCGGTGAGACGACGACCGGCCGGCTCATCATGCAGTATGCATCGCAGAACCTTATCCCGGTGACGCTCGAACTCGGCGGCAAGTCCCCGAACGTCTTCTTCGCCGATGTCGCTGCCAAAGACGACGACTTCTTCGATAAAGCGATCGAAGGCTTCGTCATGTTTGCACTCAATCAGGGCGAAGTCTGCACCTGCCCGTCGCGCGCCCTCATCGAAGAATCGATCTACGACCGCTTTATGGAGCGTGCGCTCAAACGGGTCGCGCAGATAAAACAAGGCAATCCGCTCGATCCAGAAACGATGATCGGCGCGCAAGCCTCGAGCGAACAGCTCGAAAAAATCCTCTCGTACATGGATATCGGCAAAAAGGAAGGCGCGAAAGTCTTAATCGGCGGCGAGCGCAACATGCTCGACGGCGCATTCAAAGACGGGTACTACATGCAACCGACCGTCTTCCAAGGGAAGAACTCGATGCGGGTTTTCCAGGAAGAAATTTTCGGACCCGTCGTCAGCGTAACGACCTTCAAAGATGAAGCCGAAGCGCTTTCGATTGCCAACGATACGCTCTACGGGCTCGGCGCCGGCGTTTGGTCGCGCGATGCGAACACCTGCTATCGCATGGGACGCGGCATTCAAGCCGGTCGCGTGTGGACGAATTGCTACCATGCGTATCCCGCGCACGCGGCGTTCGGCGGCTACAAGCAATCAGGCATCGGACGCGAGAATCATAAGATGATGCTCGACCATTACCAGAACACGAAGAACATGCTCGTCAGCTACAGCCCGAAGAAATTGGGCTTCTTCTAATGAACGTCAGACCCGCGACGCGGGTCGACGCGACGCCGCAAGCGCTCGAACTCATCGAGCGCTTGCGAGCGAAGCACGGGCCGTTGATGTTCCATCAGTCCGGTGGTTGCTGCGACGGCAGTAGCCCCATGTGCTATCCGGTCGGAGATTTCATCGTCGGCTCCGCCGACGTGAAGCTAGGCGAAATCGGCGCGGCACCCTTCTATATGAGCGAGTCGCAGTTCGCGTATTGGCAGCATACCAAACTCATTATCGACGTCGTACCGGGGCGCGGCGGCATGTTCTCGCTCGACAACGGTGAGGACGTCCGTTTCCTGACGCGTTCGCGTATGTATACGGACGACGAGCTGATCGAACTCGCTCCCGTGGAACGCTGCGCGTAGCACTAGAGCGTCCGCGAAACGCCGGTGATCTATTACGGTTGCGGGCTTGCGGTGGCCGCGATGATCAGCATCGCGGCGGGGGCCGGCTTCGTCGAACGGCGCGGGTGGGTCGCCGTCTTGATCGTCGCAGCGTTCACGCTCGTGCTCGGTCTCATTATCGGTTGGGGGCTCGACGGTTACATCAGATTTGTAGCGCAGACGCGGCGCTACTGAGCGCTAGCAGCTTCGCTTAGACGAGCGAATCCGAGTTCGAGATCGGCGATGATGTCGCCCGCGTGTTCGATGCCGACGGAGAGGCGCAGGGTGCCGTCTTCGACACCGAGCGCATGGCGCTGCGAGCGCGACAACGGACGGTGCGAGCTAACCGCGGGATAACTGATTGTCGTCGCAACTTCGCCGAGACTGTGGACGATTGCGATCGTTCGCAAGCCGCGCAGAAACGTGTCGACCTGCGGCGCTCCGCCGCCAATCGAGAATGCAACCATGCCGCCCGTTCCGCGTGGGTAAAGCCGGCCCGCGAGCGCCTGCTCCGGGTGAGTGGGAAGCGATGGGTGATGCACGTCGCGAACGTTGCCGGAACGTGCGAGGAAAGCGGCGACGGTGGCGGCATTTTCACAATGACGGTCCATGCGCAGCGCCAGCGTCCGCAGCCCGCGTAGCGCCAGCCAGGCTTCGAAGTGCGGCATCGTGGCGCCCGTGCGAACGAGATAGGCTCGCGCGCGTTCTACATACTCGGTGCTGCCCGCAAGCACGCCCGCGCCCACGTCACCGTGTCCACCGATATACTTGCCGACGCTATGAACGACGAGATCCGCTCCAAGGGTCAGCGGCCGAACTAGGACCGGCGAAGCGAACGTAGCATCAACCACGAGCACAGCCCGGGCCGCGTGGGCGAGTTCTGCCAGAGCCGGCAAATCTGCCACGCGCACGAGCGGATTCGTCAGCGCTTCGACATAGAGCAGGGGCCGTGCGTGGCGCCGTAACGCGCTCGCGATGGCCGCGGGATCTTGCTGGTCGACATATTCGATCTCGAAGCCACGCTCGCGATAATCCCGTTCGAACAGATCGAAGGTTCCGCCGTAGATCTCACGGGTCGCCACGATGGCGGCGCCTTGCCGCAGGAACGGCTCGAGCGCCGCATCGATGGCCGCCATTCCGGAGGCCGCTCCGACGGCTGCCGGCGCTGTCTCGAGCGCGGCTACGGCTGCCTCGAACTGCCGCGTATTCGGGCCGCCGTAGCGGCCGTAAATCGCGCCTCCTTCCGTGCCGGCGTAGACCGCTTCGATCTCGTCGAGCCCGCTGAATTCATACGACGAGGCTTGAAAGAGCGCCGGGCTCGAGCCGGCGTTGCTCGGAATAGCGAGCTTACCGGCGTGTACTGCGGCCGTGTCCACGTGTCGATTCATGTCGTTAAAGCACTCGCGTTATCCACAATTTAAGGCTTTTAGCTGTGCAAGGTGTGGAAAGCCGATGCACGGACTTCAAAATTACCGCCGAAAGACCCACGCCTAACGTCTTAATGAGAAGTTAAACAGGGACAGAATACTCACCGCTTCATTTATTATTGGGTACGAGTTATTGTTATCAAACCCTGTTATTGCGTACGAATTATTGTTTTGTCATTAACCGTTGTTTGCGGCGCAGCAACGATCTCAGTACCGACGTGCAGTTCCGGACTCGATACCTCGACGTAAAAGTCGTTTTGTAAGCCCAGTGTGGCGGTCGTTTTTAGCGCTTCCCGCGTATGCGCGTCTGTCAACGGTCCGGAGGCGACGCGGAACAGGACGCCTTTGCCGTTATTCTGTGAGACGGCCGACCGCGGAGCGACCAGCGCGTCGGCATGCAGTTCTTTTGTAATTCGAACGGTCACAAGCATCCCGCCGCGCAACGAAAAATCTGCATTGTGGAGCACGAGCCGGCCACGATACAATAACGTACCGGTCGTCGGGACGACGTTGAGGCTGAACACGTTCGCCTGATAGCGCCGCCCGGGCGCACCATTCGTGGTGAAGGAGACGGGTGTCCCCGGACGCACGTGCGCGAGATCCTCGTCTTTCACGTTGAAATCGATGTAAATCGGGTCGACCTGTGAAATTTGAAACAACGGTTGGCTCGGCCCGGCGTAGGCTCCGGGATCGAGCAACCGTAACGTAACCACGCCATCGAATGGTGCGCTGAGCGTCGTTTGTGCGATGCTCGTCTGGGTCGACGCGAGCTGCCCGATCGCCGTCGTCACCGAACCGCGATTCTGCGCGATGACTTGGCGCTGCAACGGCTTGTTGAGTAAGTTCCGTTCGGCCGCCGCGAGGGCCGCTTTTGCCTGGCTTACCTTTTCGGTGTCTTGCTGCAGCGTTTGCCGCGCCGAGACGAGATTGGAACGGGTCTGTTCGTACGTCGTCTGCGCGACGTAGCCTTGTTTGAGCAATTGCGCGTTGCCCGTGAATACCAGTTGCGCGTTGCGTAAGGCGGCGCGATCGGTAAGTCGCTGTTGGTTCGCCTGCCGCAACGCTTCCTTATCTTGTTGCAGCGCCGTATCGTATTGCTGGTTCGTAATCGGAAGCTGAATGTCCGATTGATCCAGTTTGGCGCGCGCTTGCTCCGTATTTCCCTGCTGCTGCGTCAATTGGGCGCGCAGCGGCGCATCGTCGATCTTCGCGAGCACCTCGCCCGTCCGCACGCGGTCACCTTCATTGGCGTACTCTCGCAAAATCGTGCCCGATTGCTGCGTCGAAAGACTCGATTGCAAATAGGGTGCGACTTGACCGTCGAGTGCGTCGTAGGTTGCAAGCGTGCGACGCATCAAATGCGTCGTTTTCACCGCGACCGGCGGCGGTTTCGGCGGCGGCGGCGCGCTGCATGCGCCGAGGACGAACAAAACGAGTGCCGATCCGGCACGCCTCATGTGGTAGCTCCGCCTTGCGTGCGGCTGCCTTCCGTCTTTTGCTGCGGCTCGTGACGCCGGTCGAACCGGGCGACGATCAGATACAGCGCGGGGATGATGCCGAGATTGAGGATCGTCGACACGAGCATGCCGCCGAAGATCGCCGTGCCCAAAGAGTGCCGGCTCGCGGCGCCGGCGCCGCCGGCGAAGACGAGCGGCACGATGCCGAGAATAAAGGCGAACGATGTCATGAGAATCGGACGCAACCGCGTCTCGGCGGCGCGAGTCACGGCCTCGATCGCGCTGAGGCCGCTTTCGCGTAACTGATTTGCAAACTCGACGATCAAAATGGCATTTTTGCTCGCGAGCCCGATCAACATCACATAGCCGACCTGCGCATAGACGTCGCTCGAGATGCCGCGCAAACGCAAACCGACGAGCGCTCCGAGAATGGCAACCGGCGTCGCGAGCAAGATGATGAAGGGTTCGGTGACGCTCTCGTATTGCGCCGCGAGGACGAAGAAAACGAATAGTAAGCCGAGCCCGAAAATGAGCGCCGCGGCACCGCCGCCTTGGATTTGCTCGAGCGAGATGCCCGACCACTCGTGCGCGAACGAGCCCAGCATCGTTTTCGATAGCTGCTCCATCTCGCCGAGGGATTGGCCGCTGCCTTGGCCCGCGGGCGTCTGTCCCGTAATCTCAATATTGCGAAATAAATCGTAGTGGGTGACGATCGGCGGACTCGTTGCGAAGGTGGCCGAGATAAAACTCGTCACCGGTGATTCTTGGCCCGTGGCAGACTTGACGAAGATCTTTTGCAAATCTTCGAACCGCGCCCGGCTATCGGTCGTCGCTTGGATGTAGACGTGATAAACGCGGTTTCCGTAGGTGAAATCATTGATGTACTTCGAACCGATTTGCGCTTGCAGCGCATCGAAGATATCGCCCACGCTTACGCCGCTCGCTTCCGCCTTATCGCGATCGACCGTTACGACGAAATGCGGCGCCGACGGCGCAAAGATCGTATTTGCGGCCGTAACGTGTCCCGACTGGTTCGCGGAGGCGATAAGCTTCGTAGCGGTTGCGGCCAGGGGCGCAAAGCCTCCGTTGGACGGATCTTCAAGCTCGAATTGAAATCCGCCGAGCGAACCGATGCCCTGCACGGCCGGCGGATTGAAAGCGAGGACTTGAGCCGAGGGGATGGCCGCGAGTTTGGGCCGGATGCTCGCGATGAGCGCGGCGGCCTGTTCGCTGCCTTGCGTCCGCTGGCCCCACGGCTTGAGCCTCAGAATGACGAAGCCGACGTTCGTGCCGTTACCGGAGCCACCGAGACCCCGGCCGCTGATGGTGAATACGAGAGCGACACCGGGCAGCTTGCTCACGATCCCATTGACCTGTTTACCGATCGCCTGTTCCTGCTCGAGCGAAGCGCCCTGCGGAGCTTGGATCGTAATGAAGACCAGGCCTTGGTCTTCGTCGGGCAAAAAGCCGGTCGGCGTCGAGTTAAAAACGATCAGCGTCACGACGAGCGACGCAACGAAAATTCCGGCAACGATCCACTTGTACGGTAAGATCGTGTTGAGGAAGCGTTCGTAGCCCCTTCGAGTCGCATCGATCGCGCGGTTGATCGGGCGGAACAAACCGCCCTTGCGATGTTCCGCCGCCTGCGGGTTAATGAGCAGGACGGAGAGCGCCGGCGTCAACGTCAACGCCACGAAGAGCGAGATGGCAATCGCAGCCGCAATGGTCAACGCGAACTGCTTATAGAGTTCGCCGGTGGTTCCCGGAAAGAACCCGACCGGGATGAAAACCGCAAGCAACACGAGAGAGGTCGCCACGACCGCACCCGTGATCTCTTTCATCGCGCCCTCGGCCGCAGCGCGCCGATCGCCGTCCTTGCGCTCGGCGGAAAAGCGAGTGATGTTTTCGATGACGACGATCGCGTCGTCGACGACGAGCCCGGTCGCGAGCGTCAAGCCGAAGAGCGTGAGCGTGTTGATCGAAAAGCCGACGGCCGATATGAGGCCGAACGTGCCGACGAGCGAGACCGGGATCGTAATCGCCGGAATGAGCGTCGTGCGCCAATCTTGTAGGAAGACATAGATCACGATCACGACGAGCAGGATCGAGAAGAGCAGCGTGATGATGACCTCTCGTATCGACTCCCGCACGAAATCGGTCGTGTCGAAGTTGAGTCCCCAGTGCACGCCGGGCGGAAAACGCTGCGCGAGGACGCCCATCTCTTTGAGCACGGCGGCCGAAACCTGCAGGGCGTTGGCCGACGGCAGCTGCTGGATGCCGAGTCCGATGTTCACCTTACCATTGCGCAGCGAGGAACTTGCGTAATTCTCGGCGCCTAGCTGTGAGTAGCCGACGTCGCGAACGCGGATGTAACCGCCGCTGGGAGTCGAGCGCAGGACGACGTTATCGAACTGCTGCGGCGTCAGGAGCTGTCCGTTGACGCGGACGCTGATATAATACGGTTGTCCTTTGGGCGTCGGCTCTTGACCGAATGCGCCCGCCGGAACTTGCACGTTCTGGGCGGCGAGCGCGGTCTCGACGTCGGAGCTGCTCAATCCGTTCTGCGAAAGTTTTCTCGGATCGAGCCAGACCCGCATGGCATACGTGCGCTGCCCGAAGACGTTGACGGTGCCGACGCCGCTGATTCGCTTGAGCGGATCGACGATCTGCAGCGAAGCGTAGTTGGATAAAAAAACCGGATCGTATTTGGGATCGTCCGAGAAGAGCGAAACGCTCATCAGCAGCGAGCCCAGCGTCTTATTGACGGTAACGCCCTCGGTCTTGACGACCGACGGTATTTGGCCGCTCGCGGTCTGAATCGCAACGAGAACGTCCGTTGCCGCTTTGTCGATATCGCGCGAAAGATTAAAGGTCGCGGTCACGCTGGACGAACCGTCGTCTCCGCTCTGCGACGTGATGTAGTTGAGCCCTTGCGAGCCGTTGATCGCCTCCTCGATGGGCGTCGTAACGGCCGACTCGACCTCTTCTGCATTGGCGCCCGGATACGTGGACGAAACGACGATCGTGGGCGGAGCGATCGCCGGAAACTGCGCTATGGGGAGGCTCGGAATCGCCGCTATCCCGATCGTGAGGATGACGGCCGACAGCACCGCTGCGAAGATAGGACGCGATAGGAAAAAACTCGACATGGGGCCGCTGCTGCATACTGAACCGTCACTCGCTTCTCCTCGGGTATGCAGCGGCTCGCGCCGTTTCTGGGACGCAGCGATGGAGAGGACTCCGCGCGCCTATCCGATGGTTCAAGCCCGTTTGAGCGCGCCTGAAAAAAATGTGCGCAGCGTCGTCTCGGCGAGCGTTTCCGCGGGCGTCGCGGGGAAGTGCGGGCACGACAGCTTGAGGCTGACGACGCCGTGCACGGCTGCCCAGAACGAATCGGCAAGGCAAGCGCTGTCGTCGCCGGGCGCGAGCAATCCGGCCGTTTCGAGTTGCGCGAACGCGCGCGCGATCTCGGCGAACGTCCGCGCCGCCGCCCCATCGGGCCCTTCGATTGGACCTTGCGCGTAGAGCGCCGTCGTAATGTCGGGGTCTTCCATAAAGACCAGGCGATACGTTTCGGGATGCGTCATGCCGAAACGCACGTACGCGCGCCCGAGCGCTTCGATGCGCTCGCGCGGGTCGACGATCGCCGTAGCCGGGTGCAAGGCGCTCGCTAGATCGCGATATCCCGCGAGGCACAGCTCGACGACGATCGCTTCGCGATTTTCGAAGTATTGATAGAGCGTGGCGGGCGCATATTCGATGGCCTCGGCGATACGGCGCATCGTCAGAGCGGCCGTGCCCTCTTTAAAAACGATGCGGCGCGCGGCCGTCAGAATGCGCTTGCGAAGGTCCGAACGCTCGCGCTCTCGCCGGTCGGAAATGCCCATTTCGTGAGCTTACCCTTGACAAAGCAAACAGTCAATGTATATTGAACGCTGTTCGTTAAACGCTGTTTGTAATTCTAACGCTTATTGGAGAGAACGATGCCGAGAATCGCCTTGTTCGGTGCCGCGGGCGCCATCGGGACTCAAATCGCTGCGACGCTTCGCACACGGGCAGAACGCTACCGCGTCGTGGGCCGTTCCCGAGCGGCGCTCGAAGCATCGTTCGGAGACGATCCGCTGGCCGAGATCGTAACGTGGGACCCGAATGACCCCGCCTCCGTACGCAGCGCAGCTCGCGGCGTCGACACGATCGTCTACCTCGTCGGCGTGCCGTACACGCAATTCGAGCTGCACCCCGCGCTGATGCGCGCGACGCTCGACGGCGCGATCGCCGAACGCGTCTCACGCATGCTGCTCGTCGGAACCGTCTACCCCTACGGCCGTCCGGTAACGGCGACGGTGAGCGAGGATCACCCGCGCGCGCCCCACACGCATAAAGGGCGCATGCGTAAGGCACAAGAGGATCTTCTTCTCGATGCCGGTCGGGCGGGCCGCATTCGCGGGACGGTCCTCCGTCTGCCTGACTTTTTCGGGCCCAACGTCGACAAGAGTCTTCTGCATGGCGCGTTTCGCGCTGCGCTCGACGGAAAAACCGCCCTCCTCGTCGGCCCGATCGACACGCCGCACCAGTTCGTGTATACACCCGACGTCGGACCGGTCGCGGTGGCGCTTGCGAGCGAGCCGCGCGCTTACGGGCAGGTGTGGCATTTCGCCGGCTCCGTAACGATCGCCCAGCGAGATCTCGTGCGTCGTATCTTTGCGGCCGCGGGGACGCAGCTGAAAACCTTCGTCGTGGGCAAGACGATGCTGCGCGTGGCCGGCATATTCGATCCGCTGATGCGCGAGCTCGTTGAGATGCACTACCTCCAAACGACGCCGGTAATCTTGGACGACACCCGCCTGCGCGAGCTGCTCGGAACCGTGCGAGTCACCCCCTACGACGAGGCAATCGCAGAAACGCTCCGGACGATGCGCGTCGCCGCGCCAAGCCTTACGAGCCGACCTCAACCTGCTCGTTAAGCGGCGGCGCGCTGCACTTAGGGTCATCGGCAAGGTCGCGATAGCAAGCCGGAGGCTCATGTGCTCGCTCTCCCCCCATTCCGCCGCAATGCTGGGCATCGACGGCTACGTGGTTCGCGTCGAAGCGGATAGCGCCGCCGGAACCGAGCTTCTCGCTAATCGGTCTGCCGGATCGCGCGCTCGGCGAAGCATGCGTTCGGGTACGGGCGGCCGTCATCAACTGCGGCTATCGCTTCCTGCCGGGAAAGTTCTCGTCACTCTCGCGCCCGCCGATATTCGAGGCAGTATTAGATACAGAAGGAAGGGCGTGTCTCCGTATACACGCTGACCGTATCTAAAACGGGTCTAACTGTATAGTATACAGGCGGATGCGTATAAGAAACGGCTTTCGCCGTTTCTTCACCTTTTCTATACAGCCAGAGCGCGGGCTACGCCGCTAACTCCGGCTTCGTTAAAG
>JAABUQ010002010.1_pt1 | contig 41462 bp, 34 predicted proteins | sample 5560001 | NCBI WGS metagenome assembly JAABUQ01 (sample SAMN10711888, study PRJNA513371) | rock metagenome | isolation source: Antarctica rocks | place: Antarctica: Victoria Land, Finger Mt nord | collected 2015-12-18
GGCTACCGGGTCCACCAGCGGATGCTCGACCCGGATTTCGTCCGCCGGGAGAGCGAGCGTTTATACGAGGAGGTCATCGCCGACTACGCCGACGTCCCCTGCGTCACGACGGCCTACCGCGTCATGGAACGCAAGGCCCGCGAGACCCCCTCGGCGACGATCGCCGACCCCGAGAAGAAGGCGGCGATGATCCGGACCGAACGCCTCCTCAGCACGACCAGGCCTCCCACGCTCGGCCAGGTCGCCGCCGGGCGCCTGGACGAGATCCGGAACCTGGCCGTGGGCAAGGTCGGGCCCGATTTCGAGGGCGTGGGGGTGGACGGAAAGCCCCTCAAGCTGTCGGACTATCGCGGAAAGGTCGTGGTGATGGTCTACTGGTTTTCGACCTGCGGCCCGTGCCTGAGAGAGATCCCCCGCGAGCGTGCGTTGGCCGCGAAGATGAAGGGAAGGCCGTTCACGCTCCTGGGCATCGTCACCGATGGCCGGGGCGAGGAGGCCCGCAAGATCATCGAGTCGGAGGGGATCACCTGGCCGAACCTCGTGGGCGGCGGCGACGTCGTCGCCGAGCGGTACCACGTCCGGAGCAATCCTTCCTACTTCGTCCTCGACGCGGACGGGGTGATCCGGTCCAAGGGACACATCGACGCCGGTTCCCTCGACACGCTCGCCGAGGGGCTTGTGAAAGCGGCCGAGGCCGGAGGACGGGGCAAATCGGCCCCGCGGGGATGAGGCCGCTCCACACCGATCGGGCTCCGATCTTCGGATCGACGTTCGCCGGCCCGGATGGTGACGAGGCACCATCCGGGCTTCCATCTCGGGTCCGCAGGTGCTCAAGCTGGCCGCCGGTCCAAGCACGGCCGGGTGAGGCGGTGACGGTCTGCCCCGCACCACCCCGGCGAGGCCTCGGCGAAACCGACTCTGTTCAAGCGGTCGGCATTCCGATAGCCTCGCGCCATGGACTTCGAGCTGGTCGGCGAGATCTCGGAGGTCAAGACGATTGCCGTCAACCTCTCGATCCGCGAGGACGCCGACTTGAAAGCCCGCTACGGGGGCCGGCGTTGGCGTAAGCTCAAGGGTGTTAGCGCGGTCCGCCTTCCCAGCGGCAACGTCCGCCGAGCCGAGGTCCATTGGTACGAAGCACATGGCGTCGGCAAAGGGAAGATGAAAATCAAGCGGCTCCTGGACTGAAACCCATGACGAATGGACCCATCAGGCCGATCTTCGCGGTCTGCGTCGCCAACGCCGGCTGCGACGACCTGTCGACCGGGATGATCTATCGAGTCTTGCCCGACGAGGCGGCTACCGTCGAGGGCCTGCTGCGCGTCGTCGACAATTCGGGCGAGGACTATCTCTACCCGGCGGCCCGGTTCGTCGTCGTCGCGATCCCCCGGTCCGAGGAATCGAAGCTCCTGGCCGTTGCGCCGGCATACGTCGTCTGACCTGACTCCGGGACGGCCGATCGGACTCCGGCTCAGACGAGTTCCGCGATCGGCCGGTGGACGTCGAGGATGCTCATCGGCCGGCCGGCGTGGTTCTGGAAGCTGGCCGAGGGGTCGATGCCGAGGTTGTGGTAGAGGGTCGCGAAGACCTCCTGGATCTTGATCGGGCGGTCCTTGGGGACCTCGCCGAGCCGGTTCGTCGAGCCGATCACCTGGCCGGTCCGCATCCCGCCCCCGGCGAGCAGGGCGCACGAGACCGGGGCCCAGTGGTCGCGGCCCCCCTTGGGGTTGATCCGCGGGGTCCGGCCGAACTCGCCCCAGACGACGACCGAGACGTCCTTGTCGAGCCCCCGGGCGTGGAGGTCCTCGATCAGGGCGGACAGGCCCATGTCGAGCTTCGGGAGCCGCATCCGGCACTGGGGGAAGTTCCGCGAGTGGTAGTCCCACCGGCCGAAGCCGATCGTCACCACCCGGACCCCCGCCTCGACCAGCCGGCGCGCCATCAGGAAGTGGTCCATGCAGCAGGGGGGGCCGTCGTCGACCGGGTCCATGTCGCCGATCCCGTACTTGGCGCGGAGCCTCGGGTCCTCGCGCGAGAGGTCCAGCGCCTCGACCATCCGGCTCGAGGTGAGGATCTCGAAGGCGCGTCGGGTGAAGGCGTCGAGGCCGTCGAGGGTCCCCGAGGTGTCGACGTCGCGGCGGAGGTGGTCGAAGGCCGCGAGCAGCCCCTTCCGGCCTTCGAGCCGGGCGCGGCTGAACCCGGCCGGCAGGGTCATGCTCGCCAGCTCGGGACCGTTCGGCGTGAACGGGGCGTGCCCCAGGCCGAGGTAGCCCGGCCCGCCGGGGTTGCCCCAGGGGGCGTGGATCGTCTTGGGCGAGAGCCCGACGAACGGCGGGATGGCCGGGTCGACCGGCCCCTGGACCTTCGAGACCACCGCCCCGAGGCTCGGCCGCCCCCCGGCCTGCTGGCTCTCGGCCCGCGAGTAGCCTGTCAGGCAGACCGTCGCGTCGTGCTCGTCGCGGCAGTCGGCGATCGACCGGAGGATCGCGACCTTGTCCATCACCTGCGCCAGGCGGGGCAGGTGCTCGCAGATCGAGATGCCCGGGACGTTCGTCGGGATCGGCCGGAACTCGCCGCGGATCTCGACCGGGGCGTCGGACTTGAGGTCGAACATGTCCTGGTGCGGGGGGCCTCCCGCCAGGAAGACCATGATGACCGCCTTGTGCGACGGCCGAGCCCCGGTCCCCAACGCCGCGGCCGCCTCGGCCCGGAGCAGGTCCGCGAGGCCCAGACCCCCCATCCCCAGGCCGCCGATCCGGAGCGCCTCGCGGCGGGTCAGGCCGTCGCAGAAGCCCCGGTGCGCTCCGCCTTGAAGGCTCAGCATCGCATCCCCCCCGGCCGAACCGCCGTCGATCGGGCCGGCCGACAGGCCGTCCTCCTCTTGTTTAACAAAAGAGCACAAATCACGGTCGCCGGCAACCAGGATGTCGGGCCCGTCTCGCGAAATCGACACAGCCATTGTCGGCTCGTCCGGTTACAGGCTCCCGGGATGCCGCAGGGTCTTCGCGGAATGCCCAGATTGTCAGGATGTCCATGCCTTTTTCGCACGTTTTTTTGTGAGAAAGGCCGATCCTGCGATGGACGATCGGGGCCGATCCGGGTTACAATGATGAAGAAGTCAAGGGCGAAGGCGGGGCGGCTGGCGACCCGCCGGCCCGGTCTTGCCGGGGGATGAGGTCGATGTCGGAGTCTTCGGACCGTCCGCTCCTGGACCTGATCCGCCGCGAGGGGCCGCTGACGGTCGCCGCGCTGGGCGGACGGCTCGGCGTGACGCCGACGGCCGTCCGGAACCGGCTGGCGCGGCTCGTCGAGGCGGGCCTGGTCGAGCGACGGGCGGAGCAGGGGGGGCGCGGGCGTCCTCGGCACGCCTACCGGGCGAGCGTCGAGGCCCAGAAGAGGCTCGGCCAGGGCTATGCCGACCTCGCGGTCGTCCTCTGGGACGAGCTGATGAGCACGGTCGAGGACCGGAAGCTCCGGCGGGTCCTCTTCGGGCGGATCACCGAGCGGATGGCCGACGTCTACCGGTCGCAGCTCCAGGGGGACGACTGGGAAGGCCGGCTCGTCCAGCTCGGGACGATCCTCCACGGCCGGGGGATCGAGGCCGAGGTGACCCGTGCCGACGTCGGGGCCCTGCCGGTCCTGAAGCAGCACACCTGCCCCTATCACGCGCTGGCCGAGGTCGACCGTGCGGTCTGCGCGATGGAACGGAAGATGTTCGAGAAGGTCGTCGGCCGGGGGCTCCGCCTGAGCCAGTGCCGGCTCGACGGCCATCGGTCGTGCGACTTCGAGGCCAAGCCGGCGACGGCCTGACGGCCCCGCCCGGGCGTCGGCATCGAGACCGATCCGGGGACGGACACCAACGGGGCACTTGCCCGGGACCCAAAAGGGGCGGAACGCGAACCGATGAGCAAGGTGCTGACGATCGAAAACCTGCACGTCGCGATCGACGGCAAGGAGATCCTCAAGGGGGTCGACCTGACGATCCGCCAGGGCGAGGTCCACGCCCTGATGGGCCCGAACGGGTCGGGCAAGAGCACGCTGAGCTACGCCCTGATGGGCCACCCGAACTACGAGGTGACCGAGGGGACGGCCCGGATCGACGGCGTCGACATCCTCGCGATGGAGGCCGACGAGCGGGCCAAGGCGGGCCTCTTCCTGGCCTTCCAGTACCCGACCTCGATCCCCGGCGTGACCGTCGCCAACTTCCTCCGCCACGCTGTCACGAACGTCCGCAACCCCGGGCGCCGCGAGGGGCAGGACCTGATGCCGATGCGCGACTTCCGCAAGGAGCTGCGCGAGCAGATGGACGAGCTGGGGATGGACCAGGAGTTCGCCCGCCGGTACCTCAACGAGGGCTTCTCCGGCGGCGAGAAGAAGCGGGCCGAGGTCCTCCAGCTCGCCATGCTCCGCCCGGCCTTCGCCATCCTCGACGAGACCGACAGCGGCCTGGACATCGACGCCGTCCGGATCGTCTCGGAGGGGGTGAACAAGGTCGCCGCCAGGTTCGCCACGGGGGTCCTAGTCATCACCCACTACCAGCGGATCCTGACCTACATCAAGCCGGAGTTCGTCCACATCCTCTTCGGCGGCCGGATCGTCGAGAACGGCGGCCCGGAGCTGGTCGAGACCCTCGAGCGCGAGGGGTACGACTGGATCCGCGCCAAGTACCCCGAGGCCGCGCAGGTCGAGGACGAGCTCGAGCAGCGGACCGGGGCCGGTCAGTCCGCCTTCTGATCGAGGTGCCGACCGATGGGGATCTTCCACGCGAGTTGCACCGTCACGCATATCGTCGACCGCAGGCGGTCGGCAGGCGTGCCGAAGCTGCTGGTCGACACGGGCAGCGAATATACATGGGTCCCCGGCAGCCTGCTCGAAGGCCTCGGCGTCGCCCGCGAGAAGAAGGATCTCGCCTTCGTCATGGCCAACGGGCAGCAGATCACCCGCAGCGTCGGCTTCGCGATCGTCCAGGTCGACGGGCATTTCACGGTCGACGAGGTCGTCTTCGCCGAGCCGGGCGACCTCGAATTGCTCGGTGCCCGGACGCTGGAAGGCCTGAACCTGACGATCGACCCGCGTCAGAAGAAACTCGTCGCGGCGGGCCCCCTCCCCGTCGCTCCCCTGGTTCCGACCCGCTGAAAGACTACCCGGATGCCTCGGCATCCTCGGGCCAACGCAATAGGACCGACCCGCATGGCCACCGACCTCAACGCCCAGGTTCAGGGCATCAAGGACGAATACAAGTACGGCTTCCGCGACTCGGACGCCAACTACTCGTTCAAAGCCGCCAAGGGGCTCACCCGCGAGACCGTCGAGCAGATCTCCGAGATGAAGTCCGAGCCCGACTGGATGCGCCAGCTCCGGCTGGAGGCGCTGGAGATCTTCCGGCAGAAGCCGACGCCGATCTGGGGCGGCGAGCTGCGGGACCTGAACTTCGACGAGATCTACTACTACATGCGGGCCGCCGACCGCCAGGGCAAGACCTGGGACGACGTGCCGGCCGACATCAAGAACACGTTCGAGAAGCTGGGCATCCCCGAGGCCGAGCGGAAGTTCCTCGCCGGCGTCGGCGCCCAGTACGAGTCGGAGGTCGTCTACCACAGCCTCCGCGAGGACCTGGCGGCCAAGGGCGTCATCTTCACCGACACCGACTCGGCCGTCCGCGACTACCCCGACCTCGTCCGCGAGTACTACGGGACGATCATCCCGGCGCACGACAACAAGTTCGCCGCGCTGAACTCGGCCGTCTGGTCGGGCGGGTCGTTCGTCTACATCCCGGCCGGGGTGAAGGTCGACATCCCGCTGCAGGCCTACTTCCGGATCAACGCCGAGAGCATGGGCCAGTTCGAGCGGACCCTGATCATCGTCGAGGAGGGGGCGCAGGTCCACTACGTCGAGGGCTGCACGGCGCCGATGTACACGACCGAGAGCCTGCACTCGGCGGTCGTCGAGATCGTCGTGAAGAAGGGCGGCCGGTGCCGGTACACGACGATCCAGAACTGGGCGAGCAACATCTACAACCTCGTGACCAAGCGGGCCGTGGCGCACGAGGACGCGCTGATGGAGTGGGTCGACGGCAACCTCGGCAGCCGGCTGACGATGAAGTACCCGGCCGTCCACATGGTCGGCAAGGGGGCCCGCGGCGAGATCCTCTCGATCGCCTTCGCCGGCAAGGGCCAGCACCAGGACGCCGGCGGCAAGGTCGTCCACGAGGCGCCCTATACCAGCTCGCGGATCATCTCCAAGAGCATCAGCAAGAACGGCGGCCGCGCCAGCTACCGAGGCCTGCTCAAGATCGCCGACGGCGCCAAGGGCTCGAAGTCCAACGTCGTCTGCGACGCCCTGATCCTCGACGACCTGAGCCGGTCGGACACCTACCCGTACATCGAGATCGACGAGGACGACGTCAAGGTCGGCCACGAGGCGAGCGTCTCGAAGATCGGCGAGGAGCAGCTCTTCTACCTCCGGAGCCGCGGCCTCTCCGAGGCCGAGGCCGCGACGATGATCGTCAGCGGATTCATCGAGCCGCTCGTCAAGGAGCTGCCGATGGAGTACGCCGTCGAGATGAACAAGCTCATCCAGCTCCAGATGGAAGGCTCGGTCGGCTGAGGCTCGGGCCGTCCCCGGCACCGCCCGGGGACGGCCGTTTCACGGTCGTCGCGAGCCGAGGTCCAACCTCCATGAAATCGATCGAGATCGATCCCGGGATCGAGGCCGACCCGTCCCTGCTCGACCCGATCCGCTCCGGCCATCAGTTGTTCGATGCCGAGCTGGGCCGCCCGGCCTGGAAGGACTTCTCGGCGGAGTGGAAGCTCCTCCACGACGACCGGGGCCGTCCCCTGGTCCGCCTCGAGATCGCGGATGCGACCGACCGCGTCCATGCCGTCTATCAGGCCGATGAACTCGACGATCCCCGGCGTGTCAAGGCCCGGCTCGTCTGGGTCGTGGGCGACCTGCTCCAGATCCAGTCCCACAGGCTGCTGGAAAAGCTCCAGGGGGCTACCACGGACCCGGAGGGGAATTAAGGGTGGCCGGGCAAACGCTCACCGAGAGGGTCGCCACGCTGAACGACTCCGTCGTCAAGCTGACCGAGCGGGTCGACCTCCTCCGGACCTCGGTCGGGACGATGGAAAATTTGTCCCGCGAGAGAGACCAGGTCGTCAACGCCATCGACAAGCGGCTCGCGATCCTCGAAGTCGATTCCGGGCGTCAGGGAAGTCGGATCGATGAAATCTCATCACGACGCTGGGACCTCTGGAAGCTCGTCGTCGCCGCCCTCCTGGGGGCGGCCCTGACCCTGGCCGTGGGGTTGCTCGGTAAATCCTTGGATCGGCCTGCCGGCGAGCAGGCGACGCCGGGCCGGAGGTAAGCCGGCGGAACCGACATCACACCGGAAGACCACCCCGCAATGAGCAGCGCCACAGCGACGACCACGACCGGCTTCTCCGAGGCGGCCTTCGCCGCCTTCCTCAAGACACGCGACGAGCCGGGCTGGCTCGTCGAGCGTCGCCGCCAGGCGTTCGACCTGTTCCGGTCGCTCCCCTGGCCGACCCCGCGCGACGAGGAGTGGCGGCGGACCGACGTCCGGCTGCTCAAGCTCGACACCTTCGGGCCCCCGTCGGCGACCGAGGCGGCGACGGCCGAGGACCGCGCGGCGGTCGCCCCGGCCTGGGAGGCGCTGGGCGCCCACTACGCCACCGGGATCGAGCAGGTCAACGCCGCCGTCACCCGGACGGCCGACCCGGCCCGCCTCGGCGGCGCGGTCTTCCTCGACCTGGCCGCGGCCGTCCGCGACCGCCCCGACCTCGTCGAGAAGTACCTGCTCACCGACGCCGTCCGCCCCGACGTCGACGCCCTCTCCGCGCTCCATGCCGCGTTCTGGACCGGCGGGACGCTCCTCTACGTCCCCGGGGGGGTCAAGGTCGAGGCGCCGCTGTTCAGCCTGGTCGGGCTCGCGGGCAAGGGCCGGGTCGACCTCGACCACACCCTGGTGATCATCGAGGAGGGGGCCGAGGCCGCCCTCGTCCGCGAGACCGCGTCGAAGGGCCGCGACGACTCCCCGGCGCTCCACTGCGGGGCCGTCGAGCTGTTCGTCGGCGACGCGGCCCGGCTCCGGTTCGTCAACGTCCAGAACTGGGACGCGCACACCTGGCACTTCAGCCGCGAGCGGGCCCTCGTCGGCCGCGACGCCCGGCTCCAGTGGACCGTCGGCGGCCTCGGGGCCCGGCTCGCCAAGGTCAACCAGGAGGTCGCGCTGGCCGGCCGAGGGGCCTCGGCGCAGGTCAACGGCGTGATGTTCACGACCGGCCGCCAGCACCTCGCCTACTTCACCCGCCAGGACCACATGGCCCCCGACACCCGGAGCGACCTGCTTTACAAGGCGGGACTCAAGGACGCGTCGCGGGTCGTCTGGAAGGGGATGATCCGGGTCGAGAAGGACGCGCAGAAGACCGACGCCTACCAGAAGAACGACAACCTGATCCTCTCCGACACCGCCCGCGCCGACTCGATCCCCGGCCTCGAGATCGAGGCCAACGACGTCCGCTGCACCCACGGCGCGACGGCCGGTCAGGTCGACGCGGAGATGGTCTTCTACGCCCAGGCCCGCGGGATCGACCGCGAGACCGCGGTCCGCCTGATCGTCGAGGGCTTCTTCGCCAACGTCTACGACCGGATCTCGCTCGTCCCCGTCCGCGAGACCCTCCGCCAGGCCGTCGCCGACAAGCTCGAGCTGGGCGGGCCCGCCCTCGCGACGGCCGACGAGGACGACGGCGCCGAGGCCTGAGCCATCCGCCTCGCGCCCGACCCGAACCCGACCCCAACGTCACGAACGACCCCACGGAGACCGCCCGCGATGGGAGAAGCCTACGTCCACCCCGAGGTCCTCGTCTCGGCCGACTGGGTCCAGCAACACCTCGACGACCCCAAGGTCCGGATCGTCGAGAGCGACGAGGACCTGCTGCTCTACGACATGGGCCACATCCCCGGCGCGGTGAAGATCGACTGGCAGGGGGACCTCCAGGACCAGCTCGTCCGCGACTACATCGACGCCGAGAAGTTCGCCGCCATCTGCTCGCGGTCGGGCATCTCCCCCGAGACGACCGTCGTCTTCTATGGCGACAAGTCGAACTGGTGGGCCTGCTACGCGTTCTGGGCGTTCAAGCTCTTCGGCCACCAGGACTGCCGGGTCCTCAACGGCGGCCGGAAGCTCTGGCTCGACCAGGGGCGGCCCACCACCACCGAGGTCCCGAAGTACCCCGCCGTGCCGTACCGCGTCCGGGGGGCCGACGAGGCCGCGATCCGCGCCTTCCGCGACGAGGTCCTTGAGCACTCCCGGGCCGGCAAGCCGCTGCTCGACGTCCGGAGCACCAAGGAGTTCACCGGCGAGAAGACCCACATGGAGGACTACCCGCAGGAGGGCTCGCTCCGCGGCGGCCACATCCCCGGCGCGGTGAGCGTCCCCTGGGGCCGCGCGGTGAACGACGACGGCACGTTCAAGACGGCCGGCGAGCTGGAGGCGATCTACGCGGGGGAGGTCGGGCTCAAGAAGGGGGATCCGATCGTCGCCTACTGCCGGATCGGCGAGCGGTCGAGCCTGACCTGGTTCGTCCTGACCTACTTGCTCGGGTACCCGAACGTCCGGAACTACGACGGCTCGTGGTGCGAGTGGGGCAACCTTGTCCGTGCCCCGATCGCCAAGGGCGCCTGAGCCGGCCCCCGAATTGCGTGATGCCGGGGGCCGGGCCAGCCGGATGAGGCCGGCCCCGGGCCGCCCGGTCGGATGGATCGACCGACCGTTCCCAGAAGAGACCCGCCCGAGGGACCCCCACGTGGCCGCCGCGCTCGACTCGATCGTCCGGGAGCTCGCCGAGGCCGACCGTCAGGAGCGGATCGAGCTCCTGATCGACTTCGCCAAGAGCCTCCCGCCCCTGCCCGAACGGCTCGCGGCGCAGAAAGACGCGACGCACCGGGTCGAGGAATGCCAGTCGCCGGTCTACCTGTTCGTCGAGCTCGAGGGCGACCGCGTCTCGCTCCACGCCGACGCCCCGATCGAGGCGCCGACGGTCCGGGGCTTCGTCTCGATCCTGGTCGAGGGCCTCGCCGGGGCCACCGCCGAGGAGGTCCTCGCGGTCCGGGGCGACCTGATCGAGCGGATCGGCCTGCCCGAGATCCTCGGGATGCTCCGGGTCCGCGGCCTCGGCGGCGTCCTCGCCCGGATCAAGGCCGAGGTCGCCCGCGCCCTGGTCGCCCGCGCCGCTCTCCCCGCGTCCTGATCCGGCCACATCCGTGCCGGCGGACGAGGTGAAAAAGCGACTTCGGTCGGCTTCGATCGCCATCGATCTTGTGGATTGGGGGGTACCAGGGAGGTTGGGGGACCTCCCGATCCGCACGGCGAAGCCCCCTCCCGCCGGAAATCGTCCGGGGGCGGCCTTCGAACGCGTCGACGCTTGACGGCGGGTGGACCCCGGTGATTTAATGAATTCGCCACAATAAAGCGAGGTCTACATGACCGATCAAGACGCGATCCTCGAGGCGCTCCGGACCGTCAAGGACCCCGAGCTGAACGTCAACGTCGTCGACCTCGGCCTGATCTACACGGTCCAGGCCCGGGAGGACGAGGTGGACGTTGAGATGACCCTGACCACCCCGGCCTGCCCGGCCGGGCCCGAGATCCTCCGCAACGCCGTGGCGGCGCTGGAGAAGATCGAGGGGGTCGCCAAGGCGAACGTGAAGCTGGTGATGACCCCCCCCTGGTCGCAGGACCGGATGACCGACGCCGCCCGCGACGAGCTGGGGATCTTCTGAACACGGGGTCGTCGACCCCGGCGCGGCCGGGGCGTTCCCGGCCTATGTTGTCTTAAGGGCTCACCCCGTCGCGAATAGGCCACGGTCGTCACCGGGCGTGGCCTGGGGCGTCATCTCAGGAGCGGTGAGGCTTCGGGAGGGGGAGAGTTGGCGGTGTCGCCAAAATAGGTCACGGGGAAGTGGCTTTCTTCTTGACGCCGCCCGACCGTTTGTCTAAGACAGTCGGTTCCCTTTCGCCTCGCCTCGGGTGTAAACGCTCATTTCTGGACATCTTCCTGGGACCCGCACGGGAGTCCCGAACCGGGATGCATTGACGTGGCCAGAAAAAAGACATCCAAGCTACGCGTGAGCGTGAAAGCCTCGCTTTCGCGGCGGATGCGGGAGATCCGGCAGGAGCAGTTCGGCGACCACGGCGGTCCCGAGCTGGCCCGCCGGCTGAGCCTGCCCGCGCGGACCTGGTATAATTATGAGACCGGCGTGACCGTCCCCGCCGAGGTGATGCTGGCGTTCATCGACCAGACCGGGGCGAACCCGCTCTGGCTCCTCACCGGCGAGGGCGCGAAGTACCGGAGCGGCCTGGAGGACACGATCCTGGCCGACCTCTCGCCGATCCAGCTCATCCGCCGGGGCCTGGAGAAGCTCGAGACGGAGCCGAGCGACATCGTGATCGTCGCGGCGGACAACCTGCCCAGCGAGGCCTCGTCCGACTTCGTGGCGATCAGCCTGGTCTCGCTCCCGGACCTCGCCCGGCGGGCCGAGGCGTCGGAGCCGCAGGTCGAGGGGCACATCCTCGCCTACCGGAAGTGGCTGCCGCACCCGAAGGAGACCGTCGGCGTCCGCCTGGTCGACGACGCGATGGCCCCGATCCTGCCGGCCGGCTCGGTGGTCGCCGTCGACCGCGCGGTGACCGACCCGGCGCGGCTCCAGGGCCGGATGGTCGCCGCCTGCCCCGAGGGCGAGCCGATGATCCGCTGGCTCGACATCAGCGGCCGGCACCTGATCCTCCGGCCCAACCAGGCGAGCCGGGAGCATCCCCTGGTCCCCGTCGAGCTCGAAGGCCACGCGTCGACCCTCATCCTCGGCCAGGTCGTCTGGTCGTGGAGCTGCTTCAACGGCGGCTGATCGCCGCCCCGGGCCATGAATCGATCGATCGGCCTGCCCGAGGGCCGGGCCGCGGCGGTCGCGACGGCGGCCGGGCCGCTCCTCCCTTGCATCGCGCGACGGGCGCGGGCATCCTGTCGGGTCGTCGATCCGGCCCGATCGGGACCGAACAGGTCGGCGCCTCTCCGCCCCGTCCCGTCCCTCTCGACCCGGTCCGTCGCGCCTCGGGTCGTGCCCCCGCGTCCGGTCGATCCGGGTAGGCGACCTCCGCCATGACGACGCCCCGCGCCGCGGGCCTCCGGCTGGATGCGCTGGCGTCGCAGGCCCGCGAGCCGGCCTTCGTCCTGGGCCCGGACCGCCGCGTGGTCGGCGTGAACCGGGCGCTCGAGGAGCTGACCGGCCACGCCGCGGACCGGCTCGTCGGGGTCGCCTGCCTCCCGACGGGCCCGGTCCGCGGCGACCTCGCCGGGGTCGGCGGCAGCCTCTGCCCGCCCCCGGAGGCGCTCGCCGGCCGCCCCGCCGGGGGGACCGCGCTGATCATCCACGCCGGCGGCGAGCGGCGGTGGCGCCGGGTCGAGTTCTGGCCCTTCCACGACGCCGACGGCAAGCTGCTCGGCCTCTTCGGCCTCGTCCGCCCCGCCGACGCCGCGCGGCACGCCCCCGACTCGGACGCCCATCGGCTCCGCGGCGAACTCCTGGAGGTCCGCGCCCGGCTCGAGCGGCGGCACGGGTTCGACACCCTGATCGGCCGGGGCCCGGCGCACCGACGGCTCCTGGAGCAGGCCCGGGCCGCGGCGGCGACGGCCGTCCCGGTCCTGATCGTCGGCGAGCCCGGCTCGGGCCGGCGCACCGTCGCCCGGGCGATCCACGCCCTCGGCACCAGGCGGCAGGCCCCCTTGCTCCCCTTCGACACCGCCGCCCTCCCGCCCGAGGTCCTCGACCGCAGCCTCTTCGGCGCCCGCGACGACGACGAGTCCGCGATCGACCCCGGCGCCGAACCCGACGCCGGCCCGGATCAGGCCCGCGACGACGACCGCTGCCGGGCGCCGCGACTCGCCCTCCCCGAGGGCGCGACGCTCCTACTCGGCGACCTGCTGGAACTCCCCCGCGACCTCCAGGCCCGGCTCGCCCGGGCGCTCGACGGCCGGGTCCGTCTGATCGCCATCACGGCGGGCGACCCCGACGCCGCGCTCCGGGCCGACCGGCTCCGGCCCGACCTCTACTACGCGCTGACCGCGATGGTCCTGCGGCTCCGGCCGCTCCGCGAGCGGGTCGACGAGGTCCCGCTGCTGGCCCAGCACCTGCTGGAGCGGGCCAACGGCCGGGGCGGGCGCCAGCGCGAGGGGTTCGCCGCCGAGGCCGTCGAGGCGCTGGTCGCCTACGACTGGCCGGGCAACCTCCGCGAGCTCGCCCGCGTGGTCGACGCCGCGCACGCCCAGGCCGACGACGACCGGATCGAGGTCGGGGACCTCCCCTCCGGGATCCGCGGCCACCTCGGCGCGGCGTACCTCCCGCCGCCGGCCGCCGCCCCGGCGCCGCTCGACGAGGTGCTGACCCAGGTCGAGCGCCGGCTGATCGAACGGGCCCTGGAGCGGGCCCGGCACAACAAGTCGCGCGCCGCCGAGCTGCTGGGGATCTCGCGGCCGAGGCTCTACCGGAGGATCAAGGAGCTGGGCCTCCCGGACGAGCCCGAGGCCCCCGACCCCGCCGCGTCGCCGGGCCCGACTCCCCCCTGAGCCGGGCGCAGGCCCGTCGGCCTTACCCGTACCCGCCCGGGGCCGCCCGGGCGACCGAGCCTCGGAGGAACCGGAGGGCCTTGAGGGCGAGCAGGTGCGTCGAGCGGGCGAGGGAGGCTCGCGGCCGTCCCGACGGCTCCGGGGCGCCCCCCCGTCGGTGGGGGCCGCGGGCGAGCAGGCCCGACCCGGCGTGGAAGCGGACCCGGGCCGGGCCGACCTCCCGGACGAGCTCGGCCGGGATCGGCGCCAGCACCGTGACGACCTTGCGGTCATCCTCGATCGCCGGCGCCGACCATCGGCCGAGCCCGGCCCGGGCCGCGGCCCCCTCGGCGGAGACGACCCCCCGCGCCGGGTCGTACCGGAGGGCCACGGCCAGGGTCGACCGCCCGGCGGCGGCCTCGCGGGCCTCGGCCCGCGTCCGGAAGAGGCCCGAGCGGTTCACGCCCGGGGCGATCGGGCGGCCGGCGGTCCATTCGGCGATCGCGACGGTATAGAGCATGGGAGTTTCTCCCTTGAGAGGCGAACGTCCTTGACAGGTCATCATGCCGCTCCTCTGCGGACACCCCGGACTTAACGCAGCCGGCGTGCCGGGGAGGCGAGGCCCCAGGGGCCCTGGGCGCAGGTCGGCCGGGTCGACCGCCCTGGGACGGTCGCGACGGACCGAGATATCCGCGCGGGTCTGCCGGATGCGCGGCCCCCCCGACCGTCGTCCCCGCGACGATTGGACCGCCCAGGCCCGACGACTGGCAGGGCCCTCCCGTCGGGCCTCTCGCCGAAGGATCGCGATGCGTCGGGGGATCTCGCGACGGATCCCATGCCCCGAACCCCGCCTCGGCCGGGATCGGCGATCGTCCCCGCGGGGGATTGTAGAATCGACAGGCGCCCGGGCGGGACCGGCCCGGCGATCCGGGCGCAGGACTTCACCCCCTACGTGATTGAGCAGGACGCCGATCCGGAGTACAAGTTTGCGGGGCCCTGGTCCTCCGCCCGGAACCTGGTCCGGCGGGGGAGGACGGGCGGCCGGGGGGATCGCCGATGCGGGCAACGACGGTGCACGACCTCTCGCCGGACGAACTCGCGCGGCTCGCCGATCGGCTGATGCGGCGGCAGGCGGCGCTCAGCCTCCGGGTGGCGGCGGTCTTCGCCGTCCTGATCCTCGGCCTGCCGCTGGTCAACGCCTACCTGCCCGACTTGGCCGACGCCCGGGTCGGTGGATTCCCGGCCTCCTGGCTCTTCCTCGGGGTGCTCTTCTATCCGATCACCGTGGCGCTCTCGTTCTACTTCGTCCGCCACTCCGACCGGATCGAGGCCGAATCCGCCGACTGGCGGGCCGTCCTCGACGACGGTGCCGGGCCCGGCGCCGAGAGCCACGACGCCGGGGGGGCCGCGCGATGACCGGGATCTCCTGGATCGCCGTCGCGTTCGTCGTCGCCATGACCGGCGCGACGATCGGCCTGGGCCTGTACGCGACACGGATGGCGCGGACGGCGTCCGACTTCTTCGTCGCGGGCCGGTCGGTGAGCGTCTTCTGGAACGCCTCGGCCATCTCGGGCGAGTACCTCTCGGCCGCCTCGTTCCTGGGGATCGCCGGGCTCCTGATGAAGTTCGGCTACGACGCCCTCTGGTACCCCGTCTGCTACGCGACCGGGTACCTCTTCCTGCTCCTGTTCATCGCCGGCCCGCTCCGCCGGTTCGGGGCGTACACGATCCCGGACTTCGCCGAGGGGCGGTTCGACAGCCCGGCCTTCCGCAAGGTCGCGGTGACGTTCGTCCTGTTCATCGGCTTCTTCTACACGATGCCGCAGATGAAGGGGGCCGGCCTGACCCTCGGGACGATCATGAACTGGCCGTACTGGGCGGGGATCGTCGTCGTCGGCGCGGTGATCACCTTCAACGTCGCCTTCGGCGGGATGAAAGGGATCACCTTCGTCCAGGCCTTCCAGTACTGGGCCAAGATGTTCGCGATCTCGGCGCCGGTGTTCGTGCTGATGTCGGTCCTGGGCGGGTATCCGGAGAACCTCTCGCCGGGCTCCGGGCCCCTGGACGAAGGCCGGACCCCGTCGGCCCGCGAGGCGACGAGGGTCCGGATCAAGGGGCCTCGCGACTATCCCGCGAACGTCCTGAACTTCTCGGCCCGCGACGAGGTCCGGGTCGGGTTCCCGGACGGGGCGACGATCCAGCTCTCGACCGCCCGCGCGCCAAAGCCGGGCGAGGGGCCGGTCCGTTCGGTCTACGCGACGACCGTCCCGGACCCCGCGAAGGCCGGGCGGCCGGACCGCTCCGCGGACTGGAAGCCCCTGCCGTTCCCCGAGGGGGGCGGCCCGGTCCGCCTCGGACCCGGCACGACCCTCGCCGTCTTCCCGCACCCGCCGCGGACCGCGGAGGGCGTCCCGGTGCCGCAGGAGGGGGGCCGATCCGTGATGACGACCGTCCGGGTCGCCCTCCAGGAGCCGGCCGAGGTGGTCCTCCTCTCGGGGGCGCCGAACGCCCCGCCGGAGGGGAGGTGGCTCCGCCCGTTCGGGCCGTTCACCGCGAAGCACGGCTACCCGCTCCTCTACACGTATTCGCTGATCATCGCGCTGATCTGCGGGACGGCGGGCCTGCCGCACATCCTCGTCCGGTTCTACACGAACCCCGACGGCCGCGCGGCGAAGCGGACGACGCTCTGGGTGATGGTGATGCTCGGGTCGTTCTACGTCTTCCCGCCAATCTGGGGCGCCCTGGGTCGTAACGCGATGCCGTCGCTCTACGCGACGGAGACGACCGACGCCATCGTGATCCGCCTGCCGACGATCCTGGAGGACCGGACGCTGGGCGAGGTCCTCAGCGGGATCACCAGCGCCGGGGCGTTCGCGGCGTTCATGTCGACGTTCTCGGGCCTGCTGGTGAGCATGTCGGGGGCCCTGGCGCACGACATCTACGGCAAGATCCTCCGCCCCAAGGCGTCGCCCGAGGCGAGGATGGCGGCGTTCAAGCTCGCGGCGGTCATCATCGGCGTGGCGTCGATGGGCCTGGGGCTGCTGGTCGAGTCGTTCGACATCGCCAAGATGGTCGGCTGGGCGTTCGCGATCGCGGCGGCGTCGTACTTCCCGCTGTTGCTGCTCGGCGCCTGGTGGCGGGGCCTGACCGCCTTCGGCGCGGCGAGCGGGATGCTCATCGGCGGCCTGCTCTCGCTGGCGGCGATCGTCGCGTCGATGCTCCTGGACAAGGGGCTGATCCCGATGACCGTCCCGCCGCTCGCCCGGTCCTTGATGGAGCAGCCGGCGATCTGGGGCGTGCCGCTCTCGGTCGGGATCATGGTCGGCGGCTCGCTCCTGACCCGCTCACGAGTCCCGGCCGACATCGCCATGAAGATGCTCCGGCTTCACGCCCCGGAGGAGATGGGCCTGTCGAAGAACTATATCGAGCACTAGGGGCGATCGTAGGGCTACCGCACTATGAAGTCGTTACCTTGCAGGGATTTACGGAGGCAGAGGGGCTGAAAATGGCACCGGTTTCGACCTCCAGACCTCAAAATTGGCTGGATTTTCGGGCGTTTCCATAGTGCGGTAGCCCTGGGGGGACCGTGGCGAACAAGGGGTTCGCCGACCTGTCGGAGATGGAGCCGGTCCCGGTCGGACGGTGCCGGTGGCTGATCGGCCACCCCGAGGTCGTCCGGGGGGGCGGTCGGCTTCGATTGGGCAGCGCTCATCTCATGGTTAGCCATCCGCACGATCCGGTATCAGACGGACGCTCCTTACGACAGGAGTCGTGAACCGATAAGCACCACCCGGGACTGGCGGACGTTGGGCCGATCGGTTGAGGACTGGAGCGAGTGAGAGAATCGTTCGGGTCAAATGGCGAGGACTCGGTCTCGCGCCGTGACTTCCCACTCATCGACGACCTCTCCATTACGGACGACGTAGGCTCTTCGATGGAGCGCGACGGTCGGGCAGATGTGCGTCGGGATCGCGAGCAGGTGCGCCCCCGGCGGGAAGTCTCCCGGGTTCGGGAGGTCGACCACGAGGTGTTCCTCGCTCTGTCCACCGATCGCGGCGTCGGGAAGGCCAATCAAGACGAGCCTGGCCCCGACCGGGTCGGCCGCAACCGCCTTGTGTCCCAGGTCGAGTGTCATTCGGCCCGGCCGGGGGTGGCTGATGACGCGGGTGAGGAGTAGTGCGGCCGGTTGGAACGGCAGGTCCGGAAAGCGGTTCCCATAGCCGGCGTCATGGAGCGTCGTCGTCCCGGGAGAACACTCGGTCCCCGGGATGGACGACCTCGCGTGGAAAGGGAAGGTGGGCGTGCCGCCGAGCACGAGCCGCGGGACCGGAAGGCCACGGGAGAGGAGGCGCTCCCGCAGCTCGAGGGCGGGGAGGAGGCCCTGGCTCGTTTTCTCTTCGCGCTCGGCCGGGTCCTGCGCACGCTGGTGGCCGTCGTAAGCATGGAGGCCATCGGGCACGAGGCCGGGGAGGTCGGCGATGAGGGCGTAGAGCCCCTCGGCGCCTGCCCCGGGAGCGATGCCGGTCCTGCCCATGCCGATGTCGAGGTCGACCAGGGTCGGCACGGGCCGTTCGAGTCCGGCCGCGGCGACCGCGGCCGAGAGTCCCCGAGTGGCGCCGGGGTGATCGGCCAGGACCCGGAATGTCGTGCGCGGGAAAGTCCTGATCAGGCCCAGGAGGCGACCGAGGTTGGGACCGACGAGAGGATAAGCGATCAGGACGTCCAAGCCGCCCGCCCCGGCGACCATCTCGGCCTCGGCGATCGTTGCGCACTTATGTTTGTGAATTCCCAGCTCTTCCTGCAATCGGACGATCGCCGCCATCTTGTGCGTCTTGACGTGGGGACGGAGCCGGTCGGGGCCGCCGGCCATCGCGATCATCGTATCGAGGTTGGCCCGAAGGATCTCCTCGAAGAGGATCAAGGACGGGCTCAAGAGGCGATCGGGATCGTTCAGGTGGTACCGCGGCGGCATCGGGTTCGGCTCCTGCGCATCTCGGTCCGTCGTCGAACCTCTCGGACCCGATCGGATCAGCGAGGCGGGAGGAGCCCGATGACGGCGGCGGTCATCGCCTTCACTCCGGCCTCGACGCTCGGCGGCGCATCGGGGTGGTAGAGAGCCGAATGGAGGGAGGGCAGGGGCTCGCCCTTGGACTTATACTCGTCGAGCTTCGCCGGGGGGATCGTGCCGAGGCGAAACATGAAGATGGGCACTCCCCCCGTCGCAAAGAGGCCGAAGTCCTCCGCACCCATCGTCGGCTCGACCTCGACGACGTTCGGCTCGCCGACGGCCTTCCGCAGCGAGGGAACCACCCTGTCGACCAGCGCAGGGGTGTTGATCGTGGGCGGCGTATCGTCGCTGATGATGATCGACGGCTCGGGGGCGCGATGGGCCTGCGCGAGGGCCTTTGCCTTCCGCTCGATCGCCGCGATCATGTGCTGACGGACCTCGGCCCGGTAGGAGCGGATCGTCAACTGGAGGCGGACCTCCGAGGGGATGATGTTGTGTTTCGACCCGCCGTGGATCGACCCGACGGTGACGACCGCCGGGCTCAATGGGCTCATCTCGCGGCTGACGATCGTCTGAAGGTCGAGGACGATCGCAGCCGCCAGGACGATCGGGTCGACGGTATTGTTCGGCATGGCCCCATGGCCCCCCTTGCCTCGGACAATCACGTCGATCGAGGTAGAGCTCGCCATCGCAGGGCCCTTCGTGAATGCGAGCTTACCCGTCTCGAGGTCGTGGGCGACGTGGAGCGCCAGGGCGTAATCGGGCCTGGGGAACCGGGAATAGAGCCCGTCGTCGAGCATCGCCTTCGCTCCGCCGATCTTCTCCTCGGCGGGCTGCCCGACGAAGATCACCGTCCCCTTCCAGGCGTCGCGGTGTTGGGCCAGCCAACGGGCTGTGGCCACCAGGCAGGTCATGTGGATATCGTGGCCGCAGGCGTGCATCACGCCGACGGCCTTGCCCTCGTCATCGGTCGTCGTCACTTTGCTGGCGAAGGAGAGTCCGGTCTGCTCCGTGACGGGCAGGGCGTCGAGGTCGGAGCGGACGAGGACCGTCGGCCCCTCCCCGTTCTTCAACAGGCCGACGACCCCGAGCTTGCCGATCCCCGGGGTCACATCGGCACCCGCCCGACCCAGCTCGTCGGCGATTCGCTTGGAGGTTTCGACCTCCTTATAGGAGAGCTCCGGGTGGGCGTGCAGGTGTTGGTAGAGATCGAGGAGCCCGGGCCGCTGGCGGTCGAACCACTCGTCAGCCGAGGTCGTGGGTGCCATCAGGAGTGCGAGAGTCAGGGCAGGGAGGAGGGCAGGGGACCGCATGCGAGGCGTCTCCGGGCGGGCGAGCTGGAGGGGAGGGAGGGGTCGGTGGGTCAGTCGAGGCCGTGCTGCTTGTTGAATGCGATGGCCTTGGCGTGCTCGGCCTCGGGGATCCGGCCGCAGCGCTGATAGATGATCGAAAGTGCGATATAACTGAACGTGTCGTCGGGCTCGAGTTCGACGACCCGCTTCGCGTGCATGATCGCTTTGTCGGCATCGGCGAGGTCGGCGAAGAGCTTGGCGAGCAGACCATGGCCGATGGCGAAGGCAGGGTCCTGCGCGACGGCTTCCTCGAGCTTGGCGACCGCGGTCGGCTTGTCTCCCGCGTCGCGGAGGGAGACCGCCTGGTCGTACAACTCATCGGGCGTCGGCATCGGGCGGGTCCCCTGGAGTGTCTCGCGGGCGGGATCGTCAGGCCCATTGTAGGGTCGTTGGACCGAGACTCGCCAGACCTCGCACCCGATCGCGACGTCAGGCAGGCCCCGGGGCTGCGTCGTGGGTCGAGATTGACGGAACTCCGCGACCCGCGTATCTTCCCGACCGAGTCGGGGGGTGACGGACCGCCCGATCGGGGCTCGAGACGGTCGACGGGACGGAGGACGTCGCATGGGCATTGCAATCGGTGTCGTCGCGGCCGCTCTGCTGGGTATGGAAGACCCTGCACGCTCGGGCGGGCCGGCCTGGGTCTCCGCCACAATCCGGACGATCGAGGCCCCGGCCCTCGAATGGCGAAAGTCTTATCATTTCCGACTCAAGGCGGTCGGACGGCAGGGTGCGAGCCAGGTCTGGACCATGCCCGAGGCGGCGGCCATTTCACTCCGGCGAACCCCCGGGGTCGAGGTCGGCGCGAGCCCGAAGGTCTCTTCCGCCCAGGGTGCGAAGTCCATCGTCGACGCGAGGACGACGCGGTACCTTGTCACGGACGTGACACGGACGGTCTTCGGGCCGTCGGGCCCGGTCGTGCATGCGGCTTACGCTCCCAAGGCCGAGGGCTTCCGTGAAGGATCGACCACCGAAATCTCTGCCCGCGAGGTCGCCGGCGGCCTGGCGGCGTCGATTGCGATCGACAGCACCTGGATCGCCGACGTCCGCGAGATCTCGACCTCGACGGCCGTACGCCCCGGGGTGACCTGCGACACGGTCGCGACGATCAGCGTGCCGCAGGTCGTCGCCGCGCAGGTCTCTGGCGAGTGGACGATCCCCGACGGAGAGGTGCTCATCATCAGCCTGGGTACCCAGGCCGTCGCCGCCAAGTCCGGGGTGAGTGGCCCCTTGATCGAGCGGCTGGCGATGATCGAGCTCGGCAAAGTCCAGCCGCCTGCCCCTGAGGTCGTCGCGGCCTCCTATGAGGAAGAGGCTCCGCGAGGGATCGTGGCTGCGAAGATGGCCGCCGTGGCCACGATCGCGGCACGCCCGACGCCCGCCCTGCCGAGCCGTTCGCCCCTGCCCGCCATCGGCCCCGATGGCAAGGCCGCGAGCTTGCCCCCCCTCCCGGACCCGACAGTCTCCACCACCTCGCTGAATGGTCCGCCCTCGCCGCGCCCGAGCCCGCAGACCGACCTCTCCCGGTCTTCGATGCGGTTCGACCCCGCCGTCGCTCCCGCACGGTACGAGCCGGTACCGATCGGCCGGTCGAGCGTCCGTCTCGACGGCGCGGAGCTGGCCACCCTGAAGCAACAGACGATCCGGATCCCCTTCAGCGGCCGGCTCTCGATCGAGCTCAAGGCCCGCGTCGTGCCGACCGACCAGCCCGAATAGGTTCGGGCCCATCGACGGAAGCGACGGCCCGGATCATCGCGGACCCGGAAGACGCCCCGACGCGACGAATCTCGGCTGCGTCAACATGATTATTCGGACGCGGCCCGCGGATCGATCGGCCTCGCCGGCTCGGTTGACGCGGGCCCCCTTCCGTTGCATCATGGGCCATCGCCCTCGCCATCTTGCCGGACGACCACGAAGGCGGCCCGATCGATTATGCCCGACCCGCGCTGGGAAACCCTCGCCGACATCCTGATCAACCATTCCACCCGCATCCAGCCCGGCGAGCTGCTCCTGGTCGAGTGCTACGACCTCGAGGACAGCACCTTGCCCAGGCTGCTCGTGCAACGGGCCTCGCGCAAGGGGGCGGCGGCCCTGGTCGACCTGAAGGACTCGCGGATCACACGCGAGCTGATCCGGAATGCCTCCGAGCCTCAGATGAAGGCCATCGGCGGTTTCGAGCTCGAGCGGATGAAGGGCGTCCAGGCCTACATCGCCCTGCGCGGGGCGCGGAACATCAACGAGATGTCGGACGTCCCGGGCGAGAAGATGAACCTGTTCAACGCACATGTCCTGAAGCCCGTGCACTTCGATTGCCGGATCAAGAGCACCAGGTGGTGCGTCCTCCGCCTCCCGAACGCCGGGATGGCCCAGCAGGCGGGCATGAGCACCGAGGCGTTCGAGGACTTCTATTTCGACGTATGCTGTCTCGACTATCCTCGGCTCGCCAAGGCCCTCCGCCCGCTCGTCGAGCGGATGCAACGCGCGGACGAGGTCCGGATCACGGGACCCGAGACCGACCTGTCGTTCTCGATCGCAGGCATACCGGTCATCCCCTGCGCGGGCGAGATGAACATCCCCGACGGCGAAGTCTTCACCGCCCCGGTCCGGGAATCGGTCCAGGGTCACGTCCGGTTCAACACACCGACCATCTATCAGGGGACGTCATTCGACGGCATCAAGCTCACCTTCCGCGACGGCAGGATCGTGGGAGTCGAATGCAGCAACGGCGACGCCAAGAAGGTCCGCCGGATCCTCGAGACCGACGAGGGGGCATCCTACATCGGCGAGTGGTCGATCGGATGCAACCCGCGCGTCCTCCACGCGATGCGCGACATCCTCTTCGACGAGAAGATCGCGGGGAGTTTCCACCTGACCCCGGGAAACGCCTACGACGAGGCCGACAACGGGAATCGGTCGAAAATCCACTGGGACCTCGTCCAGATCCAGCGGCCCGAGTATGGCGGCGGCACGATCGCCTTCGACGGGGAGCCGATTCGCGTCGACGGGAAATTCCTCGACCCTTCGCTCGCGGCACTCGACCCCGAGTGACCTGAGACGCGCAGGTACGAAGGCCGGCGGGCCCCCGGACGCGAGCGATCGCGTCCGGGGGCCCGTGCTCGTCGGGGTGATGTCGTGGCCGATTAACGGTGCCTACCGACGCGGTAGAAGTTGAAGATGCTGGCCTGGGTGTGGACCGGTCGGATCTGGCCGCGGTTGATGAAGAGAGGTGGGCCGGTCGGCGTCGGCGAAGGCGTCGGCGTCGGCGTCGGCGTCGGCGTCGGCGTCGGCACGGGACGCGAGGTCGTGAATCCGCCCTGCAGGACGTAGAAGGGAGGGGTCGTCAGGGTGCTGAAGACGTCTCCGAAACGTCCGAGGCCGACCATCCGCGCGATGGTCGTGATGGCCGCGATGTGTCGCGACCCGCCGTGGACGGTCCCGGCGAGCCTGGTACGGCCGGGGACGATCCCGATGAGCTGGAGCAAGTTCCCCTCGCCGTTGGCAAACCTGGTCATGAGGAGACTGCCGCCGCCGGAGAGGTTCAGGTTGACCGAGTTGCCCCGCGAGTCGACGTAGTTCAGGGTATTGCCCAGGCCGACGAACGATACGTAGTTGCTGCCCGGGGTGCTGGGCGGGGGCGGGGTGCCGTTGGAAGCCCCGTCGAGCGGGTTGCCGAAGATGTCCGTCACCAGATTCCCCGTCGTCCCATTGATCGTGACGCGGTAGAAGGCGTTCAGGCCCAGGGGGATCGACGGGACGAGTGTGACCGTCTCGTTCGTCTGGTTGTAGCTTGCGGCCGCGATCGGGATCGCCCGATTGCCGCCGGCCCGCCCTCCCCCTCCCACCAGGACGAGCGAGTAGTTCGAGATCAGGGTCGCCCTGGCGGGGTCGAGCGGCTTGCTGAACGAGATGACAAACCCCGTGATCGACCGGCCATTCGTGGTCGGCACGATGGCGGTGACCACGGGCGAGACCAGGTCCCGATAGACATTCAGCTCGCTCACGATGGCCGTCGACGGCGTGCCCAGGACACCGTTGTTGTCGACCGACGTGAGCTGGACGCTGAACGTCAGCGTGGGCTTGACGACGAACGTCTGCAGGAGGGGGATGCGGATCGTCTTGGTCGTCTCACCGTCGGCGAAGGTGAGGACCCCGGAGGTGGCCTGGTAGTTGACTCCGGCCTTCGCCGTCCCGTCGGCCGTGGTGAAGCCGACGTCGATCGAGCCGAGAGTCCCGTGCGATCGGACGACCGTCACGAGCAAGGCCCCGGCGTTCTCGGCGACGGTGTAACTGGGCGTCGAGAAGCCAAAGACGCCCGGGGCATTGGTGGCGGTCAGGGTGGTCGTCACCGAGTTGTCGGAGGGGTTGGGATCGTAGTCGTTCGACGTGACCGTCCCGGTGCTGGTCAGAGTCCCCACCACGGTGGGGACGACGACGAGCGTGACCGTCGCGTTCTGACCCGGCCTGAGGGGACCGAGCGAGACCGAGAGCACGCCCGCGGCGATGCTGGTCGAGCCCTGGCTCGTCGAGGCGGAGACGACTTGGACGTTGTCCGGGATGGTCGCCGAGAACTGGAGGGTGTCCGGCGTCGCCGGGCCCCTGTTGTCGATCGTATAGGTATACGTCAGAGCATCGCCGAGCAGCGGGTTCTGCGACGACGTGACGACCTGCACGCCGACGTCGGCCGGGCTCACGGTGTTCGTCGCGGTGGCCGTGTTGTTGGCCGGGTTCGGGTCGACCTGGTCGGCGGCCACCGTCGCCGTGCTGGAGATCGGCCCGCTGACGTTCGGCGTGACGACGACCGTCAGCGTCGCCCGCTGGCCGCCGGCGAGCGTATTGAAGGCGGCCGTGATGACGCCGTTGTTCTGCGAGGCGGTGCCCTGGCTCGCGAAGAACGAGACGACCGTCACGCCCGCCGGCAACGTGTCGGTCGCGATCACCCCGGTGGCGACTGCGGGTCCATTGTTGGTGACCGTGAGAAGGTAAGTGAGATTCCCACCGAGGAAGACCGGCTCCGGGGTGCCGACGAGGGTGACGGCCACGTCGGCCGGGCTGACGAATACGATCGGGGAGCTCGTCGTATTGTTCTGCGGATTCGTGTCGATCTCGGCCGCGTCGGTCACGGTCGCCGTATTCGTCAGCGTGCCGCTGCGTTGCGGAGTGACGATGATCGTGAGGGTCGCGCTGCCACCGCTGCGGATCAGGCCCAGGTTCGCCGTGACGGTGCCGTTCGACTGCGAGGGGGGCGGCCCCTGGCTCGACGTCGCGGAGTTGAAGACGACCCCCGGGGGCAGCGTGTCGGTGAGGACGACCGTCGTCGCGTCGGCGGGTCCGCCGTTGGTCACGGTGACGACGTAGGTCAGGGGACTCAGCGAAGTGGCAGGGTTGGGCGTCGGTGCGACCGTGACGGCGAGGTCGACCGCGTTCTGGACCAGCGTGGAATTCGACGCGGTGTTGTTGGCCGGGTTCGGGTCGGCCTCGGTCGCGGAGATCGTGGCGGTGTCGACGAGCGTACCGATCCGGATCGGAGTGACCACGATCGTCAGCGTCGCCGTGCCGTTGACCGGCAGGAGGGACAGGTTCAGGGTGACGACGTTCCCCGACACCGTGATCGTCCCATCGCTGGAGGTCGCGGACGAGATCGTGGCCCCGGCCGGCACGGTGTCCGTGATGACCACGTTGTTCGCGATGCTCGGCCCATTGTTGGTCGCGGTGACGACGTAGGTCAGCGGCTGGCCGAAGGCGACCGGGTTCGGATCGCTGTTAATCTGAACGGCCAGGTCCGCGGCCGGGTTGACGGTGACGACGGCCGTGGCCACGTTGTTCGACGTGTTGGAGTCGATCGGGTCGGCCGTCACGCTCGAGTCGAGCCGGATCGTGCCCAGGTCATTCGGCGTCACGACGATCGTGACCGTGGCCGTGGCGTTCGGGGCGAGGGTCCCGATCGCCGCGGTGATCGTCGACCCGCTCTGGGTGATGACCACACCCGGCGTCGTCGACGAGGCCGAGACGAATGTGCTATTCGCGTCGATCTGGTTCGTGAGGACGACGTTCGTGGCCGCGTTGGGGCCGTTGTTGATCACCGTGACGGTGTACGTCTCCTGGGATCCGAGGAGGACCGGGGAGGGGCTGGCCGCGATCGAGACGGCCAGGTCCGCGATCGGGGCCGGGGTGATGGGGATGTCGCGGGCGAAGCCGGAGCTATTCTGCGTCCCCATCTCGGTGGCGATCGCCGTCACGACCTGGCCGACGGTCGTGGCGACGGGAAGGCGGACGTTGAAGGTCGCGAGGCCCGTGCCGTCGGTCGTCACCTGGGTCGAACCGAGGAGGGTCTGGCCCTGGCCGAACCCCGACGGGTCGGCCTTGGGGTTCGAGAAGAACTGGATGGTGTACGACGTGTTGGTGTTGCTGTTCAGGGTCCCCACGATATTGGTCACACCCGCGGCGGTCTGGGCGAGGGTGAGGACCGGGCTGGTTTGATTGTTGTTGGCCCCGGAGCTGATGAAGATCCCGCCGCCGACGTTGTCGTGGATCGAATTCGAGAGGATGGCGATGCTTCGTCCGGCCTGCACGAAGACCCCATAATTCTTGGCGAGACCGCCGTTGTAGGCGATCACGTTCCCCTCTTGCGGCGAGAAGCCACCGATCACGGCGTTGATGGCGCCGTTGACGAGGATCCCCTCCGCCGCGTTGCCCAGGGGCGAGGTACCGTTCGAAGCGACCCCGATGGCGTTCCCCTTGACCAGGTTGTTCGTTGCCGTGACGCCCTGGAGGAGGATGCCGTAGCCGCCGTTACCCGAGATCACGTTGCGGGCGGCGGCCGCCGCCCCGCCGATCGAGTTGTTCGCCCCGCCGTTGACCGTGATCCCTCCGACCGTGTTCGGCCTGGCGAGGGTGCCCGTGGCGTCGGTCCCGATGTCGTTGCCCTGGACCGTGGTCGAGGTCGGACCTACCCCTTGGAGGATGATACCCGTCTTGTTGGAGGCGATGACATTGCCCGCACCGGGGGCGATCCCACCGATCTGATTCCCGGACGCCCCGTTGGAGATGATCCCATTGCCGCCATTCCCCAGCGCGGTCGCGCCGTCGGCCCCGAGGCCGATGTAATTGCCCAGGATCGCATTCCCGGTGGCCGCGGCCCCGCTGAGGAAGATCCCGTCGGCCGTGTTGCCCGAGATGACGTTGCGCGTCCGAGGGGTCGTCCCGCCGATCGTGTTGTTGCTCGAGGAGACGAAGATGCCGCCGCTATTGGCCACGGCCCCGGTGCCGGCGGCGTTCGTCCCGATGTAGCAACCGCTGATGACGTTCCGATTGCCGACGACCACCATCGCGGGGCCGGACCCGTTGAAACCGTCGATCACGAGCCCGCGGACCACATTGGTGTCGCCGGTGAGCTGGAGGCCGGTGCCGACGGGATTCTGACTCGCCCCGCTCAGGACCACGAGCGGTGTTCCGCTGTACCCCGGCTCGGTTGTCGCGTCGAGCGTCGTGCCGAAATCGCTCAAGTCGGGCAGGGCGGTCAACGGGGAGATCGTGAGCTGGGTCGCGGGCAGGTTGAAGGTGATCTGATCGGGACCTGAATTGCTGTTGGCGTCGAGGATCGCCTGGCGGAGCGTGCCCACCCCGGCGTCTCCATTGTTCGTCACCGCGAAGACGGCCAGCAGCTCGCGGCGTTCCATCGCCTCCAGCGTCAATGCCCGCCGACGGTCGCGAGACTTTCGAACCTGCCGCGTTGCGTTCATCGACGATCTCCCAGGGTTATGCGTCACCCGAGCTGGTCTCGTGAGGATCGACGGCGAGACGTCCCGGTTGGATTCGTAAAATAGAGGCTTTGCGTAAAATGGTTTGATTTAGAGTGTACCCACGACGCCGGCATTGTCAAAAAAATCGACACGCTCTCGTCAAGCCGCGTCGATTCGATGCGAATGCGAGCTTATCCGATGCCCCATCACGCATGCAAGATGTGTGTGGGTACGGATTTCGTTCCCGTCCGTGATGGTGAGGACGCGACAGGTGACGATGTCGGCCGGCCGGGACGAACCTGCCTCGAGCGATCGCGAGGGGAAGCTTGACGATTGTCAGGGTGGGCTCAGGCGGGACCGTCGCCAAACCGAGTGACCTCGGGCTCGCCGTTCGCACCCATGCGGACGACGGCCATGATTCGCCGATCGCGCCAGACGACCATGTCCGTGCCGGCGTATCCGTCCCCGTCGGGGGCGTGGAAGTGGCGCGTGAGGTGGTGGATCGCCGAGTCGAGAGAGTCCCCCGCGGCAGGGTCGAAGCACGTCAGGACTTCCTCATCGTCGCGGACGACAAACTGCCGGCGGAGGACGGCCTCGAGCTCACGCCGCTCTTGGTTCGTCAAATCGATGGTGAAGCGTCGCATCGGCCCAGTCTCCGCGGTCCGTCTGGATGGTTGTGCAACCGGATCGCGGCGTCGCGACGGTGATACTTGAGAGTCCGATCGGCCCGAAGATCGCTCGTTTCCGAGGAGCGGCCTCGCAATCCCTCGATGCCCGCTCAACCCCCTCGCGTCGACCGACGAAGCCCTCCGGCATTCGGTGAGATCGGGCCCATTATTCCGTCAGCGATCGAAGGTGGCAAGCGTGCAGAGATTCGATCTTTTCGATTTCAATTTCTGACGGACGCCGGATGCGTCCCCGGCGACACGGCGACACGACGGATCGCTCAAGCTCGGCGGATCTCCTCCGATCGCCGCTATCCGCCCGGAGTGGATCCCCCGGGAGCGGGCCTGTCCGTCGAATCAGCCGCCATCGAGCACGGCGCCCGTGTCGGCACTGGTCGCCATCCGAGCGTATCTGGCGAGATACCCGCGGGTGATCCTCGGCATGGGGGCCACCCACGCCGATCGCCGGGCGTCCAGCTCCTCGCGGGAGAGTTGGACATCAATCGTCCCGGCGGGGATGTCGATGGCCACGAGGTCGCCGTCGCGGAGCAGCGCGATCGGCCCTCCGACCGCCGCCTCGGGGCTGACGTGGCCGATCGACGCCCCGGCGGTCCCGCCCGAGAACCGGCCGTCCGTGATCAGGGCGCAACGATCGCCCAGGCCGACGCCCTTGATCGCCGTCGTCGGGGCGAGCATCTCCTGCATCCCCGGCCCGCCTCGGGGCCCTTCGTAGCGGATCACGACCACGTCACCGGCCTTGACCCGCCCGAAGACGATCCCGTTGTAAGCGTCCTCCTCGCCCTCGAAGATGACCGCCGGCCCGGTATGCCGGAGCATCTTGGGGTCGACGCCGGCCGTCTTGACCACCGCACCGTCGGGCGCGAGGTTGCCGTAGAGGATCGACAGGCCTCCCTCCTGCGAGTAGGCCCGGCCGCACGGGCGGATCACGTCGGTCGGGTCGAACGCGCCACCTCCGCTCCCGGCCCCGCCGGTGTGGTCGGGGTCCGACGGGGAGTCCACCCCACCCGCCTCGAGGACCGCGAGGCCCGCGCCGCGCGCGTTCGCGCCGGTCGCCACGCTCGGGACGGTCCAGGCCCGCGACGAACGTTCCCGCCCGGGCCGGACCCGGCTCTGGATCTGGGCGTCCTCGACCGCCAAGGCCGATCGGATGTCGTATTCCGCGATATTATGGCCGAGGGTCTTCCCCGTGACGGTCGGAAGGGACAGGTCGAGCAGCCCCGGGCGTCCCCGTGCGACTTCGCCGAGGATCGTATGGATGCCGCCCGCGCGGGCGACGTCCTGCATGTGGTACGCGCTCGAAGGGGCGACCTTGCAGATGTTGGGCGTCTTCCGGCTCAGCTCGGCGATCCGCCGGAGCGAGAACGGGACTTCGGCCTCGTGGGCGATCGCGAGGATGTGGAGCACCGTGTTCGTGCTGCCGCCCATCGCCATGTCGAGGATCATCGCGTTGTCGAATGCGGCGGCCGTCGCGATCTCGCGCGGGAGGAGCCCGTGGCCGGGCCCGAGCCGGCCGAAGTCCCTGGCCATCGCGACCACGCGGCGGGCCGCCAGGTCGTACAGGGCTTTCCGATCCTCGGAGGTTGCAAGGACGGTCCCATTGCCCGGCAGTCCCAGGCCGATCGCCTCCGCCAGGCAGTTCATGCTATTGGCCGTGAACATGCCCGAGCACGAGCCGCAGGTCGGGCACGCGGCCTTCTCGATCTCGTCGAGCTCCTCGGCCGAGATCTGGCCGCTCTGCCGCTGCACGCCGGCGACGAACGCGTCGATGAGGTCGACCGTCTTTCCCCCGCTGGTCTCCCCGGCTTCCATCGGGCCGCCCGAAACGAACACGGTCGGGATGTTCACCCGCATCGCACCCATGAACATCCCGGGGACGATCTTGTCGCAATTCGGGATGCAGATCATCCCGTCGAATCGATGAGCCTCGATCACGGTCTCGACGCAGTCGGCGATCAGCTCGCGCGAGGGGAGCGAGTATCGCATCCCGGCGTGCCCCATCGCGATCCCGTCGTCGACCCCGATCGTGTTGAACACGAACGGGACTCCCCCGGCGGCCCGGACGCATTCCTTGACATAATTCCCGACGGCCTGGAGATGGACATGGCCGGGGATGATGTCGATGTGGCTGTTGCAGATCGCGATGAACGGCTTGTTCCAGTCCCCTTCGCCGACGCCCGTCGCCCGGAGCAGGCTCCGGTGGGCGGCCCGGGCGTCACCTCGCTTGATCGTGTCGGATCGCATCGGAGGGGGGGGCGATTGCGCGGACATCGTCGGTCACCTTGGGCTAAGGATCGGTCTGGACCGGGGGGACGGCCGGTCGGCCGGCCTGCTCGGGCGCCGGCTCCATGCTAGCGGCCGGGACCGCCGCAGGACAAGCGGACCCCGATCCCGCTCATCGCCCCTTCCAGACGAAGTGCCCCACGAAGAGTCCCGCCACGAACGAGACCGCCAACGCCAGCAGCACGAACGCCGACCACGAGCCGATCACGGCCTGCGACAGGACGACCTCGCCCGACCTGGCCCTCGCCATCCGCGGCGGCCGGACCGGGGCGATCTCGACTTCGATCTCCGGTAGCCCCGCTCCGCCCGGCAATCCCGTCGGGGGTGGCGCGACGGGATCGGGACTCGAGATCGTCGGCTCGCCGTCGGCAGGCACGCCGGCCGAGTCGGGCGATCCCGGGGCGGCCTCGGGCCGGAACAATGACGTATCCAGCTCCTCCCAGGAAAAGGTGGGGTCGTGGCCCCGCGCCGGCTTGAGCATGGCCGCTGGCGGGCGATCGTCGAGTCGCGCCAGGAAATTCCGGGCATCGTCGCCGATCGAAGCCTCGGCCGTCTCCTCCGGATCGGGCACGATCAGCTCGGCCTTGCAGTTCGGGCAGGCCGTCGTCAGGCCGGCCTTGGTGGGGGCAGTCCCGAGCAGCTTCCCGCATCGATAGCAGCGGAACTTGATCAAGGCCTGGGCCATGAGGATCGACTCCCGCGGCATGTCGAGGCCGTCGCCCTCCCGCCCCGATCACGACAGCGTACGGCACCGGCGAGGGAGATTCCACCGCCGGGGCCGGCCGTCCTCCGGCTTGACCCCGCCCCTCAGCCTGGCACAATGAGCATGGGATTTCGAATCGCGGGCGGTCGCCGGACGTCAACAGCCAGGGCCACCGGCCCGACCGCCCCCGATGATCGACCGCGGAGGGAGACCACAATGGTGAACGCCCGAGGCCCGACGATGATCCTAGCCGTCCTGGCCACGGTCGCGGCCGCCGCCTCGGGCGACGACGTCCTGCTGAAGAACAAGCTCCTCTATCGAGGTGCCGTCGACAAGGACAATACGCTCCGGCAGGTCTCCGACGGCCTGAAGCGGGTGGTCATCCGCGACTCGAAGATCGAGAAGATCACGCCGAGCGACCCCTACCGAGGGCTCGAACGCTTCCTCATCTCGCAGCCGCTCCAGGTCCATGCCGGCGCGATGCCGCTCTATGCGGTCGGAGTCCAGTCCTCCCCCTGGGACGAGAAGGCGAGGCGGTCCTTCAGCTACATCGGGCCGAAGTCATCGACACCCGTGAAGATGACGCAGGCGATCAACGACCTCGGCCCGTTCATGGTCCGGTACCGCGGCATCGACGGCTTCTGGGTCGGCCAGTCCGTCACGAGGCAGGTCCCGAGGGAGGTCGTCCTGGGCCTCCTCGCCCGTGTCGACCGCAAGCTCCTCAACGAGCGGCTTCGGATCGCCCGCTTCCTCCTCCAGGCCGAGTGGTACGCCGAGGCCAAGGCCGAGGTCGACTCGATCGCGCGTGACTTCCCCGACGAGAAGTCGAGGTGCCTGGAGCAGATCAAGTTCATCCAGGACGTGGATGCCCGTCAGCGGCTCGTCGACCTGGGCGTGATCCGCCAGTCGAGGCGGCCGAGGGAGCTGCTCGCCCGCCTCCGTTCGTTCCCCACGGAGAACGTCGCCCCCGAGGTCGTCTCGGACGTCCGGGATCAGCTCCGCAAGGAGGAGGATCAGGCCGCCGCCGACCGTCGACTCGGTGAGACCCTCCGCGACCTCGAGAAGACCCTGACGCCCGAGGTCGAGACGGCCTGGAAGGGGCCGATCGCCGAGGTCTTGAAGGATCTCGAGGGGGCACCCGACGCCGTCCGTTCCAGGCTCGAGGCATACTCCAAGGCGGAAACCGGCTCGACGCCCGACGCGAAGCTCGCGCTGGCGATGTCGGGTTGGGTCGTCGGGGCCGACGCCGCCTCCCCGAGCCTGGACGACGCCTCGGCGCTCTGGAAAGCCCGAGAGGCGGCCCGGGACTATCTCCGGGCGGTCGAGGACGGTCCCCGCGGATCTGCCCTCGCCGCGCTCCAGGCGATCGACCTGGCCAAGACTCCGGCACATCCCGACGCTAAGATCGACCCGGAGCTCCTGACACGAGTCGTCCAGCTCATGGCCCCCCCCCGGCACGCCGACCTCGCCGTCGAGGGCAAGCCCATGATTCACCGGGTCGCAGATGACCCGAATCTCGACAAGACCGAGTACATGGTCCTGCTCCCGCCCGAGTACAACCCGCTGCGGGCATATCCCACCATCGTCGCGCTGCACGACGGCCGCGGCCCGCAATCCGCGGTCGACTGGTGGACGAACGAGGCCTCGCGCAGGGGTTACATCGTCGTGGCGCCCGAGTACAACCTGCCCGGCCCCGACCGAGACTACAAGTATACGCCGAGCGAGCACGCCTCGGTCGAGCTCACGCTTCGCGACGCCCGGAAGCGATACGCGATCGACTCCGACCGGGTCTACCTCGCCGGCAGCCTGATCGGCGGCAACATGGCCCTCGACTTCGGCCTCGCCCATCCCGACCTCTTCGCCGGGGTCGCTTCGGTCTCCGGCATCCCCGCGAAGTATGCTTACACGAACCGAAAGCACGTCGAGTATGTGCCGCTCTACATGGCGATCGGGGACCTCGCCCTGGCCAGCCGGGAAATCGTCTTCGACGGGTTCATCAAGCCCCTGATCGTCGATGCCTTCGACGCTACCTACGTCGAATACTATCGCCGAGGGCTGGAGGATTTGCCCGAGGAGGCCCCGACCCTCGTCGACTGGATGGACAAGCATCGACGAGACCCCGTGCCCCGGTCGTTCGAGGTCACGACGGCCCGGCCGAGCGACGCGAGGTTTTTCGGGGTCGTGGTCCAGGAGCTGGCACCGGGGCGGGCGATTGCACCCGAGGCGGCGGAGGTCTTCGGCAAGAACATCAAGCCCGCGCGGGTGACGTTCCGGTCGAGCGCGGCGAGCAACCTCCTGAACATCTCGACCGTCGGGGTCAATCGGCTCGACGTGTGGGTCAGTCCGAAACTGGTCGACTTCAGGCGTCGGCTCGAGGTCCGGATCAACGGCAAGTCCTTCTTCAAAGGGTTGGCGAAGCCCGAGATTTCCGCCATGCTGAGCGACCTCTGGTTCCGGGGCGACCGGCAGCAGACCTACTGGCTCAAGGTCGCGACCGGGCGATGATCGTCGCCCGGAATCCGGATCTCGACGTCCCCAAGCCCTGGAGCACCCCTCGATGGATCCCGTGACGCCCGAGTGGGTGCGCGATGCTGTCTTCTATCAGATCTTCCCCGATCGATTCGCCCGGAGCCTGTCCCTCGTCAAGCCGAATCACATCGACGAGTGGGGGGCGACGCCGTCGCCCTACCGTTACCAGGGGGGAGACCTCCTGGGCGTGGTCGAGCATCTGGACTATCTGATCGACCTCGGCGTCAACGCGATCTATTTCACCCCGATCTTTCAATCCGCTTCGAATCATCGCTATCACACCCACGATTACCTGCGCGTCGACCCGATGCTCGGCGGCAACCAGGCGCTCCGGGCTTTGATCGACGAGGGACACCGTCGGGGAATCCGGATCGTCCTCGACGGCGTCTTCAACCACGCGAGCCGCGGCTTCTTCCAGTTCCACGACATCCTCGAGAACGGCAAGGACTCGGCCTACCTCGACTGGTTCACGGTCCACGGCTTCCCATTGAACGCCTACGACCACGAGAAGACCCCCGGGTACGGCGCCTGGTGGAACCTCCACGCCCTGCCGAAGTTCAACATCCGGACCCCCGCGGTCCGCGAGTATCTCCTGGGGGTTGCGCGGTCCTGGATCGACTTCGGGATCGACGGGTGGAGGCTCGACGTCGCACGCGAGATCGAGGACGACAGCTTCTGGCGCGACTTCCGCTCGGTGGTCAGGGAGGGAAATCCCGAGGCGTACATCCTCGGGGAAGTCTGGTCCGAGGCGAGCCACTGGCTCCGGGGAGACATGTGGGATGCCGTGATGAACTACCTGTTCACACGCGCCTGCATCGCCTTCTTCGTCGGCGAGGAGGTCGACGCGGACGAGCTGAGGAAGACGAGCTTCCGAGCGGTTGACCCGACCGGTGCTCCGGCGTTTCGACGGGCCATCGACCGGCTGATCGGTCATTACCATCCGCACGTCACCGCCGTCCTCATGAACCTCCTCAGCAGCCATGACATGCCCCGTTTTCTCTCGCTGGCGCGCGGCGACGTCTCCGCTCTGCGTCTGGCCACCCTCTTCCAGATGACTTACCCCGGCGCCCCATCGGTCTACTACGGCGACGAGATCGGTATGGCCGGGGGGCACGACCCCGCCAATCGGGGAGCGTTCCCCTGGCACCGGCCCGAGACCTGGGACGCCGAGCTTCTCCGCGACTTCCGACGCCTCATCGCCCTGCGCAACGATCACAAGGCCCTACGACGGGGCTCATACAGCCCGATCGAGGCCCGTGATGACGTGTTCTGCTTCCTTCGCCAGCATGAGGAGGAGACACTCCTGGTGGCCCTCAACACGGCGAGGGCCACCCGGAGGCTCGACCTCAAGGTCGGGCCCCACCTGGACGACGGCGCTCGGCTCTCCGAGGCATGGACCAGGGAGTCGGTCGTGGTCGAGTCGGGCTCCGTCCGCGGCCTCGAGCTGGCCCCCCGGTCTGGCCGCGTCTTCGCCTCGACGGTCGCTCGATGACCGGCGATGAGACGCCCCCTGCCTGGCGACTCCCGGCCGGGGTCAACGCGTCGCTCTGGCAATACGCTCACACACCGAGGTTGGCCGAGGAGGAAGACCGCTACTTCGCCGGTCACCCCCTCTTCGCCGGCGACGCGGCGGCGGTCGATGCCCGGTTTGTCGAGCCGGGCCGGGTCGTCGACCTCGGCTGCGGGACCGGTCGCCATGCGCTCCGGCTCGCGGCCCGGGGCTTCCGGTCGGCCGCCGTCGATCTCTCGCAGTCGATGCTCGTCGAGGTCGGACGCAAGGCGGACGCCGCGGGGCTGCACGTGGATCGGGTCCGTGCCAATCTCTGCCGCCTCGAGTGCTTTCCGGACGGTTCGTTCGACTATGCCCTCTCGATGTTCAGCACCTTGGGGATGATCCGGAGCCCCGCCGCCCGGAGGCGGGCGCTTCGGGAGGCCGGCCGGATCCTCAAGCCTTCCGGGCGGCTGGCATTGCACGCACACAACATCTTTCTGAACCTGCGGAGTCGCCAGGGACGCCGTTGGCTGCGGTCTCAGCTGGCGCCGTGCCTCCGCGGACTAGACGGGGCCGGCGACCGTCAGATGACTTATCGGCGCGTCCCGGGGATGGAGGTCCATCTCTATCGCTGGGGCGAGCTGAGACGTGAGGTCGCCGGCGCCGGCCTCCAGATCGATGAGACCCTCGCTATCGACGAGGTCCTGGCGCGGCCAATCCCCGCCCCTTGGTTCTTGCATCCATTCCGGGCGGGCGGTTGGATCCTGTTCTGTCGACGCAGGTGACGGACCGCGGACAACTCGAAGGACGCCCTCGAAGTTGCGCCGGCGCCTCGGCGTCCGGCGAGTGCGTGCGCCGGTCGAGTAGCAACCGGGGCAGGCCAGCCGCACGGGGCTGCGATCGCGCGAGTCAGCCTTCAGATCTGATAGTCGACCCCGCTCAGCACGCCGGTCGGATCGGCCCCTCGATAGCGAAGCCTCGGACTCTCGATCGTGACCGTCGTGTAGGGCGCGATGCTCCGAGTGATCCATGCCGACGATCCGACGATCGAGTGGTGGCCGATGACGGTCCCGCCGCCGAGGATGGTCGCGTTTGCGTAGATCACGACCTCATCTTCGATCGTCGGGTGCCGCTTCTCGCCGCGGACGAGCTCGCCGGTCGACTCGTCGCGGTGGAAGCTGAGGGCGCCGAGGGTGACTCCCTGATAAATCTTGACCCCGTCTCCGATCTCGGTCGTTTCTCCGATCACGACGCCCGTCCCATGGTCGATGAAGAACCGCCTGCCGATCGTCGCGCCGGGATGGATGTCGATGCCGGTCTTCGAATGGGCGTATTCGGTCATCATCCGCGGGATGAGCGGGACGCCCAACTTGTGGAGCTCGTGCGCCATCCGGAACACGGTGATGGCCGAAAGGCCGGGGTAGCAGAAGAGGATCTCGTCGAGGTTCCTCGCGGCCGGGTCGCCATCGAACGCCGCCTGGACATCGTCCGCGAGCAGGGCACGGAGGTCGGGGATCATCTCGAGGAACCGGATGGCCAGGAGCTGAGCCATCGCATCGAAGTCGGTCTCGAGCTGGTCCGCCTTGCAGTCGTGCCGATACGCCCGGGCGATCTGCTGCGTCAGCCGGTCGTGGAGGCTGTCGACCAGGTCGCCGACGTGGTAGGCGACGTTGCCCATGTGCAGGTTCTGGCGGCGTCCATAACCGGGGAACAGGATTTCCCGGAGGTCGGTGAGCATCTCGACGACTTCGCGATAGCTCGGCAGGGGGGAGTGTCCCAGATGATTGATCGGCCCGCACTGCTCATAGGTGTCGACGATCCTGCCGACCAGCGTGGGCAGGGATTCCTTGAGTCGGACGTCGGTCGCCATGGCGTCAATGCTCCCGACCCGGTCGATCAAACCCAAGTCCTGGGGCGGCTTTTCGGTCGAGATAGCGAGCAGATCCGGGGATTCTAGGAGCCGCCGGGGTCCGAATCAATCCGTCGAGCTCGACTCCAGCCCCCCAGTCCGAGGAGTGCCGGATGAATGGGACGCTCCGAGGACGAGGTCGGTTGAACGATCCTCGGCTCGAAGGGCGGGGAATCCTGCAGCAGGAGCGATTGCCCTGCTTGTCGTAACCTCCAGGATCGTGGAGAGGAATGACCGCTCGCGGGGGGCCGAGGAGGATGTTACGATATCGTTCCCGGGGACGAGTCTCGCCGGCGGAGCGACCATGATCGGGCTGATCGACCGAGGATCGCCGCGATGATTCACCCGCCGATGATGACTCCCTCGCTCGACCCGACCGCGATCTTCGAGCTGTTCCGGGGCCAATACGCCACGGAGCTCTTGACCGCGGCGGTCGCCCATTTCCGCGTCTTCGAGCAGCTCCGGGCGGAGGGACTGCTTCCGGACGACCTTCGGCGGATCCTCGGCCTCGCCGAGCGGCCCGCGACCGTCCTGGTGACGGCTCTCCGGGCGATGGGGATGCTCGCGGTCGACGAATCCGGCCGGATCGTCCCCACCGACCTGGCCCGCGAGCATCTCACCCCCGGCGCCTTCTTCGACGTCAGCGGTTATATCGGCCTCGCGGCCGAATCCCCGGGGACACTCGGCATGGTCGAGAGTCTCCGGTCGAATCGGCCGCTCGGCTCGGAGGCCGAGGAGTCGGGAGCGGCCTTCATCTTCAAGGAAGGGATCGAGTCGGCGATGGAGCGGGAGGCGTCGGCGCGACACCTGACCCTGGCGCTGGCGGGCCGGGCCCGCAACGTCGCGCCTGTCCTGGCCGAGAAGTATCCGCTCGAAGGGGTTCGAACTCTGCTCGACGTCGGCGGCGGCACGGGGATCTACGCGATCGCCTGGCTCCTACGCCATGCCGAACTCCGGGCGATCGTCTGGGACCGTCCCGAGGTCCTCAGGGTCGCCGGAGGGTTCGCGGCCGAGAACGGCGTGTCCGACCGGCTCGAATGTCGCGCGGGGGACATGTTCCGCGACCCGGTCCCGACCGGGGCCGACGCCGTCCTGCTCTCGAACATCCTCCACGACTGGGATGCCGCCGACTGCAGGGTCCTCGTCGGGCGATGCGCCCAGGCGCTCCCGATCGGCGGCAGGCTGCTGATCCACGACGTCTTCCTCGATGACGCCATGGACGGCCCGCTGCCGGTCGCCCTCTATTCGGCGGCCCTCTTCCAGATGACGGAGGGCCGGGCCTACAGCCGCGCCGAGTATCGGGAGTGGCTCCGCCAGGCCGGCTGCGTCCCGGGCGAGGTCGTGCCCACCCTCATCCACTGCGGCGTCCTGCCGGGCATCAAGGCGGGCGACTCTCCCGCCGCATAGGCCCCCTCGCCGCGCGACAAGTGGTCTTTCCAGAATAACTTGCATCGGTTAGCCTCTTCGAAGGAGCCTGGAGAGGGCCGTCGACCCATTCGGGAGCAAGGCGCACCGCCATGATGATCAAGGCAACCGACATCCGCCGTGGAATGGTCATCACGATGGAGGGGATCAACTTCGTCGTCGTCGATTTCGCCCACCACACCCCCGGCAACCTCCGGGCGATGGTGCAGACGAAGCTGCGCAACATGAACAGCGGGTCCCTGATCGAGAAGCGGCTCCGCTCGGTCGACCAGATCGAGGTCCCGTACGTCGAGACCAAGCAGTTCGAATACCTCTACTCGTCCGGCGACGAGCATGTCTTCATGGACACCGAGACCTACGACCAGCTCAGCTTCACGCCCGAGATCCTCGGCACGTCGATGCAGTACCTGCTGCCCAATAGCAAGGTCATGGTGATGTACGTCGCCGACAAGCCGGTTTCCATCGAGGTGCCCGCCACCATCGACCTGACCGTGTCGGACACCTATCCCGAGCTCAAGGGCGCGACCGCGACCAATCAATACAAGGATGCCACGCTCGAGACCGGCCTGAAGGTCCAGGTCCCCCCCTTCGTCCAGATCGGGGAGAAGATCCGGATCGACACCCGCACCGGGGAATATGTCAGCCGCGTCAAGTGAGCGATCGGGTCGAGGCCCGATGGGCGCCCGGACGGCGGATGGGGGCAAGGGTCGATCCGACCTCGGCTTTCTCGCCATCCACGGCCCGACCGGGCGCCGTTCATGACGACGATTTGCGCCCCAGGGAGCCGGCGCAGACGCCCGTGAGCAGCCTCGCGGCATTACGCCCGAGGAAGCGGATGTTGTAGCCCCCCTCTTGCACCAGGAGGGTGGGGTATTTCATCCCGCCGATCTTGCGGCCGATCTCATAGAGGCCTTCGGGCGTCACGCTCCAGGTCCCGGTCGGGTCCGCCTTGGCGATGTCCAGCCCGAGCGAGACGACCAGCGCCTCCGGCTTGAACCGACGGACGATCCCGAGCGCCTCGTCGAGGGCTTCGAGATAACGTCCGTCGTGGACGTCCTCGGCCAGGGGTAGGTTGTGGTTGAAGCCGAGCCCTTCGCCCTCTCCCTTCTCGTCGCCGAACCCGGAAAAATACGGGTAGGCGAAGTTCGGGTGGCCGTGGATCGACACCGTCAGGATGTCGGCCCTCGTATAGAAGATGTCCTGGGTGCCGTTGCCGTGGTGATAGTCGACGTCGAGCACCGCGATCCGCCCGAGCTTGTTCGCCAGATATTGAGCGGCGATGGCGCCGTTGCAGAAGTAGCAGAAGCCGCCGTAGGTGTCGCGCTCGGCGTGATGGCCCGGGGGGCGGCAGAGCGAGTAGACGAGCGGGCGGCCGTCGATGATGGCCGAGGCCCCCGAGAGCGCCACGTTGACCGCGGCTCGGGCCGCCTTGTAAGCGTCAGAGCTCAGAGGAGTAAATGTATCGATGCAATAATAGCCGGCCCGGACGCTCCGGTCGTAGGGCGGCCTGTCGGTGCGCCGGATCGGAAAGACGTAGGGGTAGAGCAGCTCCCCCTTCGGCAGCTCCTGGCACATCTTCTTGAGATAATTGACGAAGTCGACGTCGTGGACCGCCCGGATCGGGCCTTCTCCGAAGTTGCGGACGGGAAGCCGCTCGACGTCGGGGAGCTCGCTGATCGCCTTGAGGATCACGTCCACCCGCGCGGGGCGCTCGACATACCCACGCTCGCGGATGTGATGCAGCGAGTGTCGCGCCGAACAGAACACCTTCAGCGGATAAAGACGCCTCGATCCCCGCTCGCCGGGTTTGCCCGTCGCGTGATAGAGCGGGGGGCGAATTTGGACCGGCGAGTCGGCCACCGAGTCCACGACCTTTACAACATAAGGGTCGTCCTCGGCGTAGTTGTAGCGATGGGTGAGGATCAGCCGGATGACCCGACGGAGCGAGTCGGCCTCGAGCGACCCCTCATTCTGAAGCGGGTCGTACAGCAGCCGAGGTTCGGGGGGGCTGCCGGGCCGGATCGGCTGATCGTAGAGGGTTCCGACGATGGGTCTTGCCCCGTAACGCTCGTAGAATGCCAGCCGCGCCTTGTTCGACTTCAGCGCCGCCGAGGAGACCTGCGCGGGATCGTCGGTCGGGACCTCGAAGAAGAGTCCCTTGGCACCGCGTGCAATCAGGTCCTCGCGGAGGGCCTCATAGAGGGCCCCGCCCTGGCCCCGACCCCTCCGCTCCGCGCTCGTGACGATGAAATCCAGATAGGCATAGTCCACGGACTCGAAGTAGTCCGCCAGGGCGAATCCGCTGACGCGGTCCCCCTCGCCGTGTGCCGCGAGCAGGATCGCGGGGATGCCCCGCGAGGATTGGTCGATGAGCTTCCGGGGGATGTAGTCCGGCTGGCTTGCGAAGTCCGGGAAGGCGGCCTCGAACAGCTCGCGCACCTCGGAGAGGCAGCGCCGGTCGTGCTGTCGGTGGGTGCCGATGACGTGGCTGATCCGGAACATCGTCTGCCGCTCCCTCGCCGTCTCGACCAAACAGACTTCCATCCACCCAGACAAGCAGACGATCCCGGCCCGAGTCCTTGCACTCGGCAGTCCCTAGGCCGTGTTGACGGTTCGTGAGCGTGCGACGCTGCGGACGTGGATGAAGCCGAAGACCAGCCGCACCAGGCCGAGGAAGACCTCCTTGAGCTTCTCATAGCGGGTGGCGAACCGCCGGTACT
>JAABUQ010002011.1_pt1 | contig 41461 bp, 29 predicted proteins | sample 5560001 | NCBI WGS metagenome assembly JAABUQ01 (sample SAMN10711888, study PRJNA513371) | rock metagenome | isolation source: Antarctica rocks | place: Antarctica: Victoria Land, Finger Mt nord | collected 2015-12-18
GTAGGAGCTGTCGTCTGGGAGGATTAAGTGGGGGGGTTTGGGGAGGTCCGGGGGATGGGATAGCGAAAGATCGGGAGCTAGGGAAGGGTAGGTGGGGGGGTAGGACACTGTAAGGAGGATTGATGCTGGGACCATGTGAGCTCTGGGGGTTCAAGAGACTCTGGGGGTGGGTGTGGTGGGGCAGACGTACGTGGCTCGGCGTCTTCATCTTGCTGGTTGGGGATGTCTAATGCTATGGAGACGGCGTAGGATGTGTCTGAGATATCTGGTAGATTTCCACATGGGTCAATTCTGATATGTGAGGTAAGTAATGGCCAGATCGAGGGACAAATACCAGTGATCTCGTCTGGGAAAATAGCAGCGAGCACCCCTCGCTCCTCGATTTGCTCGTCACGACCCATCTTTCCATTTCGGACGAAGTAAAAGAATCATCTTTCTCATCCGGGCAAACTATACACAAAAGAGAAATCCAATCCAATCTCGTCCAATCCCCGACCAAATTTGAGCCGCCATAGGGCTGACCAAAAAATCGTCACGACGCAAATCTACTCTCCCAAATTTCTAATACAGAAAATCTGATTACTCCCCTTTGACTTCTACCAACAATGCGCCTCCCCTGGCTTACCAAACACGCTGCCAAGTTCCTTTTCGCCCCCCTGACCATCCCGGTCGGCTACATACTATGGCTAGCAATGGCGCCCGACCCGCCAGCGGTGCAAGAAGGGCGGGCCCGCAGACAAGCAGCCAGGCAGGGCTACATAAGCTACGAGGAGTTCAAGAACCCGGAGCTGCTCAAGAAGCGGGGCATGCAGAAGAAGGACTGGGACCCGACTTTACCGCGAGCAATGGATCAGAACCAGCCGCGCTTTCCCCGGCATCCGGGCTCTTAGAACTGGCGGAGAGAGCGTTGGCAAGGGGGGCGCCTGAGGAGGCTCTGGAACCTGCGCAGAAAGCTCTGAGGCTCTTGGATACTGCTACGGCTCAATGTACGGTAGAAGCACTGCCGGCGCTCTCCATTCTTGCGACTGTAAACCTCGAACTCGGCGAGGCGGACACGGCACGCGACCTTTTCCTCCAAGCCGTGGCATTAGACCCCGAAGGCGAAGCTTCCACTTCACTCTCGGGCGATGCCACCAGCCGCGCTGAGAATTATCTTTGGCTTGCTCAGCTGAGTGAAGAGGGGGGCGAGGAGAGCGTCAGGTATTACAAGCAGGGAATCAGCATTCTCGACCGCGAAATCCACCAACTCGAAACAGAACTCAAAACTCAATCCGGGAACCCGGAGACGAAACCACACAAGCAAGCTATGCAGATCGCGAGAGACTCTCGCTTGAAAGCCAAGCAAAAGCAACTCGCCTCCGCCCACTGCTCCATTGTCGAAATCTACATGACGGACCTTTCCCTCGAACTCGACGCCGAGCGCATGTGCGAGACGCACATCGATCTTGCTCTCGCCGCGGCGGCGTGGGCCCCTGAGCCGCTGCAAACACTCGCCTCGGTGCGCATATCGCAGGGACAGATTGAACAGGCTAGGGGGGCATTGCAACGCAGTATGGCATTGTGGACCAATCCGGAGGAGGAGGAGGAAGAGGACGAGGACCACGCGGCGAATGATGCGTTGAGGCAGGACGGGCAGGACGCCACGCCTGATTTCCCCACTAGGATCAGCCTGACGCGATTACTCATGGAGGTGGAGATGGAAGAACAGGCCCTGGCCGTTCTCGAGACGATGGTTCAAGAGGACGATCGGAGCGTCGAGGCCTGGTATCTAGGGGGATGGTGTCTTTATCTGCTTGGACGACGGGGGCAGATGGGGACGCGGGGGGATCGTATGGGGGGGGAAGCGGAGAAGGGAGGGGCTGGGGAGGAAGAGGATGGAAGGGTGAGGGCGGCGTTGATTTCGAGCCTGGAGTGGTTAAGGCGGGCTTTGAGGCTGTATGAGATTCTCGAGTATGAGGATGAGAGGCTACGGGATCATGCGGTTGAGCTTGTGGAGGAATTGGAGGGGATGGTAGGGGCGGGATCGATTGAAGAAGATGAAGAAGATGATGCTAGGACCGAAGATATCGAGGACGAAGACATGGGCGGGATGTGATGGCAAAATAGATGAGGTGTTGCATTCGAACGTAGGTATCTCACTGAAGGAGACCCGCCTACTCCCACCCAACCTCCCCGCATACCTCCTCCGTATACTTCTGCAACAACTGCAGCTCCGCCACTATATCCGTCAGCGCGCCCGAAAACGCATACTGGTACACATCCGCCCACCGCCTCCGCTTCACCCCCCCTTCCCCGTCACCCCTCTTCTTCGCAGTATACTCCGCCTCTACGACCTCCATCCGATCCTGCAATTTCTTCCTCGTCGCCGCGGCGCTGGGCAAATATCTCGGCACCGGCCGCCCCGTCCTCAGCGCGCACGCCAGCACGTACAGGTTCATTAGGATGACGGCGACGGCGTCGCGGCGGTAGCTCGTGAGCTCGCTGGCGGCTTCGGGGCCCGAGGCTAGCATTGACGGTTGGAAGTAGAGGCTGGATTGCCGCACTTGAACCAGGTGCTCGAAGAAGGCTTCGCTGGCTGAGATTAGGGCGCTGTAGGGGAGGGGGTTGAAGGGGGCGCGGAGACGCTGGGGGGTTGTTAGTGTTAGTTGGTTGAGGAGATGGGGGTTTGGAGGGTGAGGAGTGCTGGGTTTACCATCTCGTGCCGAGTCAGCTCCATCAGTTGCCGCATCCGCACGAAGCCCTCGCGTAATCTGCCCTCCAACATCTCGGACCTTGCAATGTCTTCCAGGCCGGGCGCGTGGCCTTCGGTGTAGTAGATGTATTTGGCGATGACGCTGCAGTAGAGGATTGCCGAGTGCAGCATCATGGACGAAAGAGATTTGCGGACTTCGTGCCGCGCGAGAAAGGGCCAGAGGATCCAATTCACCATGACGGCCGCGATGATGCCGCCGATGAATGCTAGACCTCTTGTCCAGGCGATGCTAACGATGGAGGAGTAGTCGTTGACGGTGTACGTATCTAGAGAGATGACTGCGAAAGTGATGCAACCAATGATGCCGGATCGAGGATGCGAGCTTTGCGTGAAGCGATGCAGCATCGGTATCAGGTATACTGCCGCAAGGACACCTAAGAGGTAGGGATTGCCCCTGGCAGCTGCGTTTGCCAATGCAGCCCACAAAGCACCGAGGAAGGCGCAGAAACATCGCACGGACAGATCTTGCAGGTTGCCTCCCACCCGAGGGTGCATCATCGTCCATACCGTGACAACCGCCCACCAGGTTTCATTGGCGTTCCACCAATCGCGACTTTGCGGGAGCCAGGCAGGAATCGAGATCAGCGTCGTGGCAAGAGTCACTTTGAAGGCGAAACGACTTTCGAATCCTTGCAGTCGATGGAGTACGGACCATAGTTCATAGCGGATCTTGCCCACCCGAGTCTCTTTCTCTCCATTCGTCTCGACCTCTCCGTGCGCCGAGATTTTCACCGCAGGTTGACCGGACTGCTCGTGCCGAGTAGCAGGGATGTAAGCTCGGCTTTGAAGATCTGCCATCGTCCTGTCGAGTTCGTTCTTGCTGCGGAAGTAGAACCCCGCGGTCAGGCCTCCGCGATCGTGTCGTACTTGGGCGTTGGTCCGCATGAGTCCTTTCCACCACGGATACGATGGTGGTCTGAACCGCCAGCCTTGGTTCTTTTGCTTCATGTTTAGGACTTTGCTGATGAATGCTTCGACCTTGTCTGCGGCTTGACGGACTGGATGGATGAACAGGAAGAGTTCCACCACCTCAGGTTGGTTTGCATAGGTTGGAGGTAGGTCTTTGTGATTGATTAGTTGAGTGTCGGACGCGTCAAAGGAGCTCTTGGCCGTTTGTAAGTCAACAAGGGTGCTCTCAATCGAACCGTATTCCTGGGACATAGATGCTGGACCACCATGCCCTGAAATCGCCATGATGGCCGAGTCGGCAGACCTTATAGTCTCCAGCATTGCACTTATCAGATTGCGCGTAGGCGCACTCAAGTGAGCCTTGATTAGGTCCATGCATTGATCGCGTTGCGGATCTAGGGCGTGATTTTCTGTACCGAGCTGGGCAGCTTCGAACAAGGTCGTGTTAGGCATGATTCCAAGAAGAGATCTGATGACTGCTTGAATGAGGTCTCGAATACATTGGACGTCATTAGGATTGAAACGGGTGAAAGAAAGATCAATTGTGAAGTCCCGGACGGCTTGCGAGAGATTGACAAAATGCCAGGCCAGATCCCGCTTGAGTGATGGAATATCTTCTCGAGGAAATTCAAGTCCGGCCTGGATTACGATTAGCGAATTATGTAACGCATTCCTGCGGTGCGTTAGCATAGTTAGTCAACGGAGAATACACCATAACGATGAAAAGATCGTCCTACCCTAACGCGCCTGAACCAGCGCTGGGAAACACGCAGGCTGAAACTAGTAAAGAGATGGCTTGACCGAGGACGAAAGGTATCCCATAGTCGAAGAGCTTTCTCCAACTCACCGTGGACCCCGTACTTGCAAGGCATGTATAGCAAATCGCGATGCCAGCACAAAGCACGGCTTGGTAAAATCTTAAGAAAACCGAACGGAGCCACCCGTTTACCGCAATGAACAAGACTAGAAAAGTAGCAAGAATACCCCCATAACCACCTCGAGCAGCTGCCGTAGATGTTGAGATCCATAGGGCGAAGGCACCCCAGCCCAGTCCAGAGATTGTGCCAAGAATAGTCAGTACAGCCCCGTCTATCTGTGATCCAATAGAGCGACCAGGGTGATTCACGATGGTAGAAATGAGCATGATGTAATTATACTTCCCTAGCCAGTCTCGAGAAGCCGGTACAAGACAAATGATATAGGCAATAAAGCAGCCGAGGAAAGACTTCAACAATTGAATGCCAGCGCGCGTGTGCATCTGACGTTGAAACCCTTTGATCTCACGCCATTGCTGCGGCAAGAACTTGCGTATCGATAGAGGATGATTCTTGTGAAAGGATTGGGGCAATGTCTTCTGGGCATTCCTCATCAATTCTGAATGACGTCTCTGCATCGGCCGGTAGAACGCTGCGTCAAAGAAGCCATCCCTTAGCTCTTCGACGCTGTAAGTCTCAAGCTGGCCTTGGACTTGTGGTAGAAGATGTTCGAGCTGTAAATGGGAGATACTAGGTCTGGGTGACGGCACATGCGATACGTCGGAGACTCGGACGTCTATTGATGCCCACGATTTCGCGGATGTTCCAAGGTAGATGTTTGGGCCGGTGTTCGATTTTTGAGATATGGACCGTCGCCTTGACGACTGGGGACCTTGGACAGAACCAGATGCGCCAGGGCCATTGCCTCCAGTATCTGGTCCTCGATTGCCTTGATTGTGATCAGTATAATGTTCGGGGCCGAAGATTAGCGATTTGAGCTGCATTCGAGGTGGTTGCTTGGGACTTGCAGCCATATTCACCAGAGGGCGGTCTTGGCCAACACTGGTCTGCCCATACTGGCCAGCGCTGCCATTTCAAAGTTCAAACAGGTGCCTCATTAAAAAGACGTGATGCTCTGACAAAGTACCTTATCATGCACGTCTTTGGCTGTCCAAATGAAGTCGTCAATGTTCGGTGGAATTGGAACACACGACCAGCAGGTTAGTGTTCGGAGAGCTGCGGGGCGCTCCGCGAGCCAAATGTGCTAGCGCACTCATTCAAAACCTGCTGCGTCTCCGCAATATGGTACCTAATCGTACTCAGTACTTACCTTGCCCTTTTGTTCCTGAGGTAAGTACTTTCACTACGTTCAAAGATCCAAGGTGCACCATAGGAACCTCTAGAGTGTTTCTTTGGCGATCTGTGCTAGTAAGGATTGACTGAAGCATTGCTATGCAGACCCAAAGGACTACGAGGTCGATCAGCGAGTGATTAGAGGCCATCGAAATTGCATCTGATTCAAGCACAGCTCTTACTCAATCCCGTCAAACACAACGGGAATGTCCATCTTATGACTTGAGACGATGCGGATCTCTCGCTCCCCAGCTTGCTCAGCATATAACCCACTCACGACTCTCCTTTTTCGATCACTAATGGCCTTGAACCTCAGGTTTGTCAGGCTACATATCGTCCCTTCTATCATTTCCCATATGCTTTAGAACGGGCCCATTCTTTTAGAGCAATCAGTGAGCGCCAAGCTTCTTCGAGCTCTGTTTGTTTATGCCATGAGAGCTCTTAGTCGTTTGTGGCAACCACTTTGATGCTAAGATCACCGCATCCAGAGAGCTTGTTTGGTGTCCTTGTGAAAACTCTTCTATCATGCAAAGCTAGATGCCAATTAGCTATCCTTCTCCATGGCTTTATAATGAACCGCACGCTGAAGATCTAGCCAGGTACGCGTCGATGACGACGGCCCCAGTGGAAGCCGTACCTCGCTCCCACTCATCACGTACCCGGCTCAACAAGATTCTACAGAGGGTCAGTATAAAGGCATGATCTTATTCAACCGGGGTGGACCTGGTGGGTTTGATGTGAACTACTCTAAGCAGCGTCCATAAGCCCATAACGTATTTTACCCTTTATTGCGCCTGTCTTCCTAGCCTTGGAGGAAGCCTTGCAAGTACTTGATCTACAAGCTTGGATTGAAGCTACTAGCGATATTATTAATTCGATTGGCAATGCGAAAGACTCCAGCGCGTTACGTGAGTGGCAAGTCGGCATTCAATGCTCCAACAATGGTGGACGCTTCTACAGGTAGGCTTACAATGAGCTCAAACCAGCTATCGCAACCTTAGAGCGACGAAGCGTTTTCATTGGTGATATTTGGACTGCCCCAGTGCGTGAGTGCACCGGGTGGCTTATTGTGTCCAGTAACATCTGCTCAGCTACGTATCGTGCTAAGATTGATTCATTGGGATGACTTCATTCTCCGGCGAAATGTTGACGAAAATGGCAGGACCTTGGGGGGTGGAACAAATGATTCAACTCTGTTTGTCAGCATCACGCTGGATCCCATAACTCCAATTACAAGCTATCAAGCCCAGCTCTTCTCGGCACCTTGGATAGCTGACCAACGATTTAAGCTCGCAAAGAAATGCTTTAAAGCACAAAGACGCCCAAATTCTTGTCATTGAAGGCACCGGCGTGGGTACTCTCTCCGATCATGAAAGAAATCTTCGCCACTCCACCCAATCTCTTCGCGGTTCATCTCTTCAACCAAATCTCTGCCCCAAACAGCGTTTTTTCTGGCTTAATGTGCTATTCCCCTACAACGCGTTCTATTCTACTCCATCTACCTCTTGCTTTCAATGAATGTACACACCGATTTCCCCAGCATGCTACAGGTGGCCCGAAGAATACGATGCAGCCTCCAGTTGCCCGGGAACAATCTCGGCCTGTCCGCTGGAGGCTGGGTCTTTTGGCATCGTTCTGAATGGTACCTTGTCGGAGGTAATGGCGGAATATGGGCTACGAAAGCACGGAAAGAGATAGTAGTAATAGCGTTGTGCTAGAGCTGGGAATTATTAGACTATGTTGCACCCAGCGTAGAGGAGCAGCAGAATTTGCATTTTTTACCTCAGACTTGCACTCTGACTTAGTAGTGGTTTCAATGTTCCAAGATGCGCATGTCTTGAAAGGAGGTCATGTACCATTTAGCAAGATTAGGAAGCTACATGGGGTATTGATGGATAATGACAAGTTTAAGAATATGAAATCTATTTATAAACATGACATTTGTCTATCTTTTTACCTCTTTCGGGCTCGGGCTAAGTTAATTGTCAGACAGAAGCGCGTTCATGCTACACGATCATCGCGCACGCCACCTCCACCTTCTCGCAAGAAATGATCAATCCGCCGAATACTCCCTTCCCTCAGAGTTTAGAGGTAGAGATTGAATGCGCTGCTCCTTGGGTAGTGAGATTGGGGAGCCATGTCTGTCAGCTCAGTGACGGATCGAAGCTGGAGGGGCTTGCTGATGGTTGACCCTCTCGGCCTAGGGCAAACAAAACATCTGCAGTTGGATCCTTCGTGGCGATCCATCCTATAGGTGGCTATGCTGCACGGACCTTTGACGGCACAGCACGCCTAACAACAAATTGCTTCCAAGATTTCGCAATACGTTCGTAATACTTTACTGTTGTCAATCAGCAGAAGCCCAAACCAGCCAACCACCAAACCAAGTAAGCGAATGCGTAGCAGTGAAGCGTGGTTGCGCCAGTTCCCGTAGTGGTCATTCGGGTCTTCTAGGGGCGCCGACGTACTACTCAAGTGGCAAGTGCCTCCCTAAGGTACCTACATACCTTGGTAACCCGTGCCCCAACGCCTCCGAATACCCCCCCAAGAATCAGCGCCTACTGTACCAGGGTACCCCCCCCCTGGGCAAAACCAACGCTGACACCCCCGTATCGTCAATTATTCCGCTGCAATCCAACATTCTGACTTCTCTACTGACCACTCAGACTTCTACATACCCTCCGCTGAAACCACGCGCCGCAACTCGGGCGATAAAGGATATGGTAATTAAATTCAAGGCCAGGCCAACAATAGTAGACATTCTCCGTGAAAATGAACAATCTCCTCTTGCTAGTCTTGTCGTGGTTGTTGCCATTCATTTCCATTTCTTACTACTCCTACATTGACACTCATTTCTTCCCGTTTGGAGAGACACGCCGACATTCAGCTCTGCGAGACCCTCTTCGACGTCTTTTGAGTGCTTGTAATGGCTGGTTCCAATTAGACACACCATGTCCATCTTCTTCTCTCAAGCAATATCCGACGCATTTAGGCGCTCTACGCTCCTCTCACCATGAGAAGCGTGTCGCCAGTTCCATTCTTTTGGCTCCTCCTGATACTTCACTTTCTGCACAATGCACACGGTTCGCTGGCCCCCCTTTTGTTCGCGAGACAACGACGGGACTGATACATTGTGGAATTAGCACAAGGTTATGCACAGCTACACGCCGGTGACCAGCCGCCGAGTTCTGCCAGTGGCTCGTCCTCGTCCTCGTCCTCCTTTTCTAGCATTTCGGCTTCCACAAATAGCAGCACGTCTCGAACCAGCTCATCCTCCAGCTCGAGACAATCCAACTCAAGATCCGCAAGCCTGAGCAATGGCAGCCCAAGTTCGCCCGGGGCTAGTGGTGGTTTGTCGGGTATGCCAAGCCTCAGCGCTGGATTTTCGAGTCTCTCAGGAATTAGTCAAACGTCGATAGATGGCGGACTGCCTCACCTCCTCGGCTCCTCCTCCTCGGCGTCATATAGTAGTGGTTCGCAATCATCGCAATCATCGCAATCATCGGCACCGCCCTTCCCTGTGCGATTAGGAAATGGCAGCATTGCGTTGAGTAGCGGGCGATTGAACACCAACGGCCTACCTACATTGCCATCGACCTCTAATGGCATGCCTCCATTTCCGACGCTTCCTGGCTATCAACATAGTTCAGCTGCATCCCTTGGCACTGGCTCTGTTGCTTCAATTACTGGCACTGGGTCGCCGAACCCAAGCGGTAACTTCAATTCATCATTTCCGATGCTTCCTAAACTTCCTGGCAAGCTCGGCGTAACATTTGGCAGTTCGTATGGAACGGGCTTAGCAGCCGGAACTGGCATCACTGGGAATGGGACAAGGGATCCTGCGTGTCTCTCAAGCTGGTCATCGCGTTTAAAGGCGAGCAACGGAACCGTAATGAGTACCACGACTAACCTTTACACCGTCACGGTTGGCGCGCATTCGATAAGTACAATCAAGTCAGGCGTAGTTGCCGTCGGACCAACAACAGAAGTCTTCACCGCTGGGGTCTTCACAAATCCAGTCGGGAGTGATGATGTCTGCTGCGGGGACTGTCACGTCCTTTATCCTGTCGTTCAGGTTTACTATTGGCCTGTCAACAATACTAAGAACACCTGGTGTCTGGAATACCTCACGGGCTCGAATACACTATCTCTCGATAATGTTGTCGTAAGCTCGTCAGGCTCTTCTGCATCCTCGACAAATAAACACGCTGTCTTGACCTACCTGCCGAAAGTACCGAGCTTTGCCGGATTTCAACAACAGGTTTCACAGAAACGTTCTTCCGGGACTGCGCCAAGCGCAACCACTGCCTCTACGTCCTCCGGAGGAGGACCCGACCCTATCCCTCCTGGCGGATTTGGAGTTGTACCACCGCAGAAACGTGGTATGCCAATCACTGCACGAGCTGCTTTGCCCACCCATCAACCTCTTCATCAACGTCATCAGACTTTGCTTCCTCGAAAGTTCATACCTTTGAATGATTCTTTTCTTCACCTTCTGGGGGGTGACGCGTCTACATTCGTATCTCCATCGGTCTATGTCGTCTTCACCTCGGTCTACGCAAGAGACAGCTGTGGACTGGTTGGGAAAGAGTTCCACTCACTCACATATGCATATGCCGAGAGCCAGCTGTCCAGCATCGATCCGGTTTTGGCCACAACCGCGCCATACAATTTTGCGGATCTGCCGTGTCCACCTTCTTCTTGGATCAATGACGAGATTCCTAATCCTCTGCGAGGCCATACTGCAATGCTTGCAGATCGTATTAACAGTTATCATCCAAACATTCTTGGACCAGAAAGCTCTCTCAAGGCACTCGACCCCGCCTGGTCTACATGTTCTATCGTCCCAGTCGGAAACGGATACGATCCCCCAAGAATTCTCACGCCCGGTCAGGTCATGGCCTCGAACACAGATAGTCTACCTATCATCAACTTCCCCAAAAAAGCACCGGTTCCTAAGAAAGCGCCGCTAAACTTGCAGCTCGGACCAGTCGAAGCCGCTCCATCTTACAAAGCACTGCCCCCTTCACCTGCACCCTTGGCCTCTCCAGCACCCGTGGCCTCTCCAGTACCCTTGGCCTCTCCAGCACCCTTGGATTCGCCAGCACCCTTGGCCTCTCCAGCACCCTTGGCCTCTCCAGCACCCTTGGACTCGCCAGCACCATTGGCCTCGCCAGCAGCTTTGGCCTCGCCAGTACCCGTGGCTGCCCCTGTGAACCCGGCGCCGACGCCAATTAGTAGTACCACTGATGCTCCCGTGGTGTTTCAAGGCCAGACTATTACTCCCAATGCGGCTCCAATCAATGTTCAGGGTACTTCGGTTGGGGTGTCCGGTGGATCTGTCTACGTTGGTAGCTCTTCAGCACCCGTTCCGCAAGTCAAACTTGAACAACCAAGCAGCAGTCAACCAGTCGTGGCCGGAGGTCTAACCCTGACTCCTGCACCAACTGTCAACTCCAATGCTGCACCACCAGCTCCCGTCACTGTGGGAGGCTTGACTTTTTCAGCGCCGCAGTCACAGACGCCAGTGAAACTTGCCGCAAACCCTCAGCCTCAGCCTGTGGTGACCAATGGGGTAACATATGCTCCAGTCAACAACCAACCTTCAGCGACACCTGTCACCGCTGGTGGTATGACCTTAACGCCTGTCCAGACTTCACTGAATCAAAATCCTGGCCAGACGAATCAGTCACCCGAGAAACAGGTCGTCAACCAACCTGCATCACCGTCTGTCATCAACGGCCAAACTTACACACCAGTGCAGCAACCGCCACCTACTGTCATCGGCGGTCAGAGCTATACTCCAGTCGCAAATCAGGTACAGAACCCCACTGTAATAAACGGTCAAACGTATGCTCCAGTCTCAACCAACGGCGCATCAAACAATGGTGTGATCAATAACGGGAATCCGGCTCCTGTGAATCTGGATAGTATGAAAGCCGTGACTGCCGCACCTGCGGGGTCATCCATTGTAGAGAACGGTGTGACTTATGCGCCCGCCCCTGCAGGCTCGCCCGCGCCGACTCCGCTGGGTGTTGTTGGGGGACAGACAATCACTGGGGGGGCATCGTCTGCTGTCGTTGATGGGAATACGCTTCATCCAGGAGGGGCGCCAATTACTGTGGCAGGAACACCATTGTCTTTGGGAAGCTCAGCACTCATGATTGGTACGAGCAGTGTGCCACTACCAGCAGCCCCTGGTGATACATCGCTTGGTACCGTCGGGGGGCAGACGATCTCTGGTGACGCGAACCACGCTGTAATCAATGGCCAAACAATTATTCCCGGCGGTGCCCCCGTCACTGTTGCAGGCACTCCAGTGTCTCTGGGTAATAAGAATCTTGTTATTGGTACGAACAGCGTTGCTCTTCCGGCAGCACAGAATTCCAATGGTGTATCATCTCCTACATCTCTCGGCAATGTAGGTGGACAGGTTGTGTCTGCAGACGCATCATCCGCAGTCATCGATGGCCAGACACTCAAGCCAGGTGCTCCATCAGTGACCATCGCTGGGACTCCAGTATCCATGGGCACCTCTGCACTCGTCATTGGTACCAACAGCATACCTTTGCCTGCAGCAAATGCAGCTCAGACTCCAACGTCTTTGGGCAATGTTGGTGGACAAGTCGTTTCAGGAGACGCCTCTTCTGCGGTTGTCGACGGCCAGACCATAACTCCGGGTGGTCCGCCTGTGATGATATCTGGAACGCCTGTGTCTTTGGGTAGCTCTGCCATCGTCATTGGAACGAACACCGTCGCACTACCGACGACTGGCCCAGGAGGTTTATCCGGGCTAACACAAGCAGGCCCTTCTGCCTTTTCCATCGACGGACAGACTGTGACAAATGGTGGCGCCCCAATCACCGTTTCGGGGACCAGAATAAGTCTCGGGCCCTCAGGGCTTGTGGTTGGCTCGAGCACTGTACCTCTAACGGCACCTGCTAGTTTGAACACTGGAGCTGGAGCTCATCCTGTGTTCTCAATCGACGGTACTGCTGTCACTCTAGGCGGACCAGCAATTACAGTATCTGGTACCAGAGTGTCCCTCGGATCCAATGGCGTGGTCATCGGTAGCCAGACGATTTCCCTCCCGAGCTCATCTGCACTCACCGTGGGTGATCAAACCTTCACCCCGAATGCTAAGGGTTTCTCGATCGATGGAACTACAATTACTCCTGGAGGCCCTGCTGTCATGATCTCAGGGACAGCAGTATCATTGCTATCCAATTCGGAGCTTGTGGTTGGTTCAAGTACTATGGCTCTCCCCGCCGCTCCCACTAATCCTATTCTTTCGGTGGATGGACAGACTTTTACTGCTATTCCAGGTAGTAATGGCGGGTATGCAATTGATGGTACCACAGTACATCCCGGTGACGCGCCTATTACTGTCAGTGGTACGGCGATCTCGCTCAATCCTTCAGGTTCTCTCATCATTGGCAGCTCGACCATCGCACTCGCATCGGGAGACGCCAATGGGCCTCTCACTGCAGGTGGAGAGACCTTCACACCCTTAGGTAGCACTGCCGTCTCAATCGACGGTACTGTTTTGTCACTCTCTGGTCCAGCGCTCACGGACAAGGGCACGGTCATTTCACTGGCTTCTGGAGGCTTGGTCGTTGGATCCTCTACCTATGCATACGCAACTCCAGCATCAAACATCGCAACCGCGACCAACGGGGCAATAGCAGGCCAACCAGCCGCCAGCCCGTCCATCTTCTCAATCGACGGTATGACATTCACTGCTTATCCCAGCGGCCTTGTCGTCGGTGGTGCCGAAGTCTTCCAAGGAAGCGGATCCATCACAGTCGAGGGCACGCCTATATCCCTTGGAAGCTCTGATCTAGTCATTGGAAGCAGTACCATACCTATTGCTTCCGTATCTGGTCTTGGCCCAGCGATATCTGGAGGCGCCGCTCCTTCACCTACGGGGTCTGCGGGTCCTTCAAAGACGGGGAGCAAGCCACTCAAAGGAGCTGCTGGAAAGCTCCAAGGGCCAATGATAGAGGCTATGATGTGCATGGTGATGATGATTGTTGGGTTCACAGGGGCGGGGATTGTTTAGCATAAGCATTTGAGGGGGGCGAAATTCTTGGATTTAGCGAAAAATTCTTTGTATATAGAATCTCCGACTGAGATTTAGTTACTCCATTTAATGCATCGGCATGCAGATATGGATACTCGACTTTGTATTGCAATTCTCATGAAGATTGAACAACAGCCACTTCCAATCCCATCACACTGCCTCCCGCCAAAGTCGTCCCATAGCTATCACTGGGCTCTGACAGTGAACAACCCACACGATGCATTCCACGACCCCCCCAACCTTCCAATACTTCGAGTAGAGATCCCCCGTCGGCTTATCAATGAACTGGCCTGCCGTCACAAATGTCAGCAAGCCTAACCCTCAAAACACACACGGAACCAAGAATCCACTCACACTGATCCACGGGCTTCATGAACAAAAGCTCGCAATCCGCCAACGTCATCGCCGCGAAATCCACCCCGTACATCCCGTCCGCGCACGCCGAAGCCGCGTAGACCGCGCTCAGCGTGAACGTGCCCCCGCTCGTTACGTCCTTGCTCTCCGTCTGCACCAGATTGTCGTATTCGGACCCTGGCATCGGGGTCGCGGCGTTTAGGGCGAGGCTGTTGGATCGGAATTTTTGGCAGAGGGTGCTGATTTGGGCGAGGGCGCCGGCTCGGCTGAAGAAGTAGTAGTTGGGCGAGTCGATGGGGTTGCATTCGGGAGTTGGGACGGTTGAGGGGGAGGGACTACTGGATGGGTGGGCGGTGGTTGGGGTGAGCAGGAGGAGGAGGGGGAGGGGGAGGGAGAGGGGAAGGAGGTGCATTGTTTGGGTTTGGAGTGGGACAGTGAGGAGTGCTGTGGGATTGGAGTTTGGGAGGTTGATTGGGCGGTGGGGTTGTGGTTTGAAGGGATTGGGGGCGGGGATGGATGAATTGAAGAGGGTTTGGATCAAGGAGATGGAAATTGTTGTATCGTGGACTTATAGGCAGTATGAAACGGTCTGGGCTGACTTGTATCTCGCAAGAGCCCGAATGATGGGGATTGTTGGTGTTGGTGTTCTGATACACCGAGTTCTTGCTTTTCTCATATTACCTGAATGTGACGCTTCCAACGCATGCGAATTGCTAGTAGAGGTGATTCTTCATCTGGAAAACGTCTCATCGGCGCTTTGAGTGTAGAGGGTCTCGCGGTTGTCAGGCATGGTGATCTTGTTGAGGCGACGAGAAATTTGTATGTATCCACTTCGCTGCACACTCTACACTCTGATCACGAGGTCACGTCAATTGCTTGTAGACGTATGCGCAGGCGTGTTCTTCAAGAGCCAAACAGTGAGTTGGTCATGTAATGGCGGGGTGATAGGATAAACTGTCTGCTGGACATTGGATTGGACTTCCAGCCATGAGCGTAGAAATCTGCCCCAGCCTCATCGCGCCTTCGCACGACGTAGATGACGGTGGTGCGACGTGGTTGATCCTGAGTAATCTTGGCTGATTGCGCCCCTTCTGGCGTAGGTGAATTGCTGCTTAACTTCTATACTCATCAGAATCTTTCGATATATAGCGTAATTGGATGTATAACGAATATTTGACAAAAGATGCGTATACGAAGAAGAAAAACTCAACCGCAAAGGAATCCCTGAGCTAAGCCCCAATGAGGTATAGTTCCAGGATCTAGTCCAGCCAGCGTGTTGAAATATGTTCGGCCAATACCACTCAAGAGTACTAGAAAATAACGCGCATAGACTATTGGCTTGAATATAATCCAGGTCTAGCATCTTCTTCGATTCAAGTGATTCTAATTCGGACATTGAATCTTGAATCTAGTTGAAAGTCTAAATGAATCGTAGAAATCTCCGAGAGTCCGCTCCCTGGAAGTCTCTCAGCGTTAATGTCATTGCAGCTCCTGCTACTACTCTATGAATCAAGTAGGAAGCCTACCACTCACTCCTGGCGGACTAGGAGGGAGGACCCCTTAAACAAGATACCTTTTCCGACCTCATAATGGCCGTCGTATACCCTGAATCCCTGCTCTCTCAATGGTCCTCGATCCAGCAGGTATTGCCCAAGAAAGTTGGATGACAGAAGGATCAGTCGGTATGTAGGATACGGCAGGGTAACACGAGGGCGCCGACTGGTCTAAAAGAGCATTGATTGACAATATAAAGCGTTTTTGGGAACGCTTACAGGAAAACCAGAGGCAATTTGAGAGTCGGTATTCTCTCCGGTCGTTCTGAACGACTTTGCTAATTTATCGGTAGCTCCAAGCGGAGCCACAAGCCTAATCGCCGCGAAGATATGGAGAAAGACTTGTCTAGTTATTAGTTTAGTATTGTTCCAAAGCGTCAAGGCTATCTGTTACTGGTTCCTGTTTTTCCTTGTTCGATGTAGGAAAGCCTTCAACGCCTCCGACGCTGATGATCTTGGCCTGCGGATCTAGCAAAATCAGGGATCCAGGGGATAAAGGAAGTACATCTGCAACTGTCCAGGGTTGATGCCTTATCAAATCCGAAAAGACAATCCTGAAATTGTGGTCCGAAATCATCCCAGTGGAACTGGTAAAATGTAATATGTTAGAGTTCGTTGGACCATTGGGAAGCGATCCCAGCGATTTGATGGCTACACTCGATGCTAGTGTTTGAGAATTTGGCCGAGTAATATCCATATTTGCAACTGTAACGCTATCTAACATCACATCAAAGAAGCAAGGCTAGAATATGTTGAGCATAACTATCTTCCCACTGTCAGCTCTTTCGAATAGTCCATCTACGTTTCTCTTACTAGAGATACTCGTCCATACCTTGGTTGAAATCTCACATGTTGCCAAAAACGCCGTACTGATCGCCATGTCCCTTCCGATGGGGCAAATATCAATGTGGCAACCTTGAACCTCAGGATCCGCAGGCCGAAGTGTAGTGCCTTGGAAGCGAGAGTCCCAATCGGCATTGGCCAATGCTGCCAATGCCTGCGCCATGAGCCCAAGGCACGCAGGATGAGGTATCGTACCAGGTTGCCAGTGAAAGTTGACACGAACGTCTGGATCCGCCGTGAGAGTTTTGTCTGTGGGTGTTGAGGGAAGGGAAATATATATTTCGTCGAGGCTTGCTAACGTAATAAATTGACATGTAGGAACGACGGCGGCGAAGCATGTAGACGACAACAGACCAACGCCTGCTAGAAAAGCAAAGACTAACATCTTTGGTGGAGGAAGTTTTTTCTACAAATTATAACAGGAGCCGGGCGTTTATCAAAAGCATGCGAGAGGAAGTGAATGCGTAGGCATATCGGCTCTAGTCATCCAATGGCCATGACGGCTTTCTGTTGACGCCGTAGATGCGATATGCGAGGTATGCAGACTATTTTACTAACACTGTCTTGCACAATGTGTGGCTAGGAATATAGTTTGGACCTCTATGTCGAAAAGAGTGGAGCACATGCAACTGGCCAATTTGATTTTGTCTTGCGTCAACGATACCTCACGTTTGCAGAGGAGTGGAAGAAGTCCCAGTCTCTTCGCCAATCATGTCTGCGGTAACGCGACCTTGCTCAATGACTCGACCTTTATCAAGCCGGATGAAGAAGTCCGCATTCTTGACCGCTTCTAGACGATGTGCGATTGTGATCACTGTGCTTTCTCTCATTTCTTCGCGGAGGATTTGCTGTATGGTCATCGCGGTCTCCATATCGATGGACGCAGTTGCCTGGAATTCCATGTGAGCATAAGCGTAGAGAACGCAAGAGGTTGCCAAATCTGGCAGGTAAATACAGGGGGTTATCTACCTCGTCGAGTATTATTACTGCGCTCCTTCGGAGGACCGCCCGCGCCAACCCAACGAGTTGTCTCTGACCTTGACTGAGATTGCTTCCCCCTGTATCGATCTGGGTGTCCAGCTTCCACTGGTGCCTACTGCAGACCCTTTCGAGGACTGACTCACACTCGTAATCGGAGTGCTCATCGAGCGGATCGAGATTTTGCCGCATTGTGCCCGGGAAAAGCACAGGGTCTTGAGCCAGGAATGTGACACGGTGCCGTAAAGCTTGGGTGTCTACCTCCGATATATTAATGTTGTCGATCAGTATCCGGCCATGTTGAGGAGCTATGGTAGCCAGGAGCGATAGCGCGAGTGTACTTTTACCAGACCCTGTTCGTCCGAGCACCGCAGTGGTAGAACGTCCGGGAATGCGAAAGGAGAGATCTCTCAAAGAAGGATCGAGGTGTGGCGCATAGCGGATCGTGACCCCCTCGAAAACGATGTCGCCGCCATACGATGGCCATGACGCAGGCGGCATGATTGTGCCTGGAGGCTCTTGCTCCACATGTAGCAACTCGACCACTCTTTCGACTGACACAAAGTCCATTTGAAGCTGGCCGTATTGCTTGCACAGGGAATGCGTAGCATCAACGTATTGGGAGGCCGCAATCAAGACGAAGGCGGTAAGACCTGGGGATACGCCGGTATAGAGGGCGAGTAAGGTAATGATGAAGGTTGAGCAGGCGGACAAGGCATCAAATCTATACATGAGCCATGCTTGAAGGCTCCAATAGAAATGGTCCATCTTTTGAAAAGCGTCTGTAACTTCAATCACACGGTCTTGGAAGTGGCGCTGGGCGCAAAATGCTCGAACTGTTGTTAAGCCATTCAAAAGGGCCCCGAAGTTTGACATCAAGGGGCTCAATGAGACCATTTCGAGTCGGCGAAGACTTTGCGAGGTTGGCAGGAATTGCAGGAAAATGAAGATGAACGCGCCGGTTAGACCAAATGAGAAGACGAGGAAGGTTGGTGTGACTGATGCGATGACGACGACTGACGTAGCCCATTTGATGGAAGTGTAAGCAACACCCTGGAACTGTTGGCTTATATTCCCATCGATAGTCCCAATATCCGACGTAAGACGATTCATTAGACGACCGACAGGCGTGACATCGTAGAATCGAAAGGTGGCACGGCTGACTCGGCGCATGATATCCTTGAACATTTGGCGTCCTGCTGCGTAGACGATGATGAGCATGAGGCATTGAGAGATCAAATAAACAAATGCTTGTAATGCAGCGATCAGAGCGAACCAAATCAGCCATGGTCGTAGATTGCTCTCGGGAGAAGGTAGATCGTCTAAAGATCCCAACAACGAGTGTATCGAGGGTCTGTCGTACGCCTCACCCCACCTTTTCAGAAACCAGGTCTTACCCACGGTAGCGAGTCGATACAGAACGAGGACGCAGATCAAAGCACACCACCACTTTAGTTTTCCGGCTTTGATGTATTCCCAGTACACCTTCAACTTGACGCCCCCGTGTACTCTTTTCTCCTCATCGATAAAAGCATCGGGCACATCAGTTTCTGCTTGTGCTTCATCCTTATCGAGGTTTCCAGTAGATTCAGACTCGGACGACTCAACCCGGGATAGGTCGCTGGAAAACGTTGCATCATGCGTAAGAGTGTGCGCCTTCCCATTTGAAATTACGATTGTCTGCTGTGCGTAGTCACGGCAAAGATCAGTACGGTGTGTAACAAGCACAAGGGTCCGACCCTCCATCAAAGATCCTCGGAAACACCTTTGAACAATCGCTTCAGCGGTTTGATGATCTAGGGCCGACAAGGGGTCGTCAAGGAAGAGCGTTTGTGCTCGACTGTAGACTGCTCTTGCCAAAGCAACGCGGGCCCTTTGGCCGCCTGATAGTCCAATGCCGTTTTCGCCAAGGTTTGACAAGTCACCGTGCTTGAATGAATCTAGGTCCGTCCTGAGCGCACAAGCCTCAATGACTTCCTGATATCGACTCGGAGCGTATGGAGAACAAAACAGGATGTTTTCTCTAATACTCATGCTTTGGAGCCATGGGGTCTGGGCACAGTATGCAATCATTGTTTTTGGTTTTACGAGCTGCCCACCTCGCGAATCAAGTTCACCGAGCATTCCTTGCAGCAAAGCCGTCTTGCCTGCACCAACTTCTCCGCAGACCATCGACAATCCAGCAGAAAAAGTAAGACTAACACCATCAAGCACGATCTCTGAACACCCAGGCCATGCGAAAGAAGCATTCTTCAAGACTACGTGGGCTTCACCTAGGGTCGGCAATATTTGAGCACTCGAGTCCTCCTTGTTTGGCTCATCCATAAAGTCCTCGATCCGATCGACCGCAATTTTGGCGTTCAGTAATACTGTGATCAAGCCTGGTATTTCGCGGAGACTGCTCTCGAGCATGCTGAAGAGTTGTAGTGCAGGGAACGCAATGTCTATTCGAAGAGGCTTGCCCGCCCATACAGTATAGGCGTAGAAAGAGACGACTGGGAACATGGCGCTGGCGAGTAGATTTGTGAAGCTGATCATGATATTCCACATGCCGGTTCTGACTCGAAGCTTCAGCTCGCGGTGCCTTGCTTGCAATATGAGGTCCTCCCAGAAATTCTGCCAGCCATACCAGCGTAGATGGCGGATTGCTTCCACATATTGAGCTGTCTTTTGGAGTTTTTTGTCTGTCGCCGCTCTGCGTATCCGCTCCCATCTGAGCAAGATCCTGGTGATAAAAGCGTTGATGATTTGTGCTAGGACGATAGTCACTATCCCTATCAAGCAAGGCCACCCAATGAGCTTCCAGATGAGCACGATAGATAATATCAAGCCGAGGGGTTTTGTAATAAGTGTTTGAAACTCCCAAAACCTTTGGATGTATCTCAGTAGATTTAAGAATCTTAAGGCGGGATAAGGGGCTTACCTCTGAGCAACTTCGTACACATCGGCCCTTCGTTGTTCGATTAGCAATTGTAGTACAAATGCCAGGACCCGACTCACCGCATAAGATTGAGTATCTTACCTGTGGATGCAGGCTGCTTCTGAAGATGTTCCAAGTCCGCCGATTGTGTGACATTGCCAATAATCTTACGGGACAATGTCTTTTCATACAACATAGTGATCATCTCGCCCCTAGACCTCTCGTAACATCTTCTGCAGTACCAGAGACTGAAGACGGAGGACTGACAGGAGATCAACCTGACCAGTAGCGATATGGCTGCATATACTACTGTGGCAAGTCTGGGACCATTGGAATCTTCCATAGACCGGAGCAGCTGTTGCAATAGCACGGGAGCAGCAAAACCTGGAATAAAACAGTAAGTCTCGGCACCCTAAAGCTGGATGCAGTACGTCTTTCATACTTGCTAGGGACTCCAGAACCGCCAAGATCGACGTGATCACTAGATCGATACCATTGGCCACAAAGAGACGTTTCACAAACGAACCCTTGAGCTCTCGGAATTTGTAATGCAAGCCTTGGTGTTGGAATTCAAAAGGTAAACTCCAGACGTCACCTTCCTCCAGTTGCCTTTTCGAACCCAGAGATATCAAGGGCCACATCCAAGAGACGCTCATGAATTGCCATGGTCTTAAACGATCTTCCGGGCTACGAAGCTGATGAGTCGGAGGCTCAAATGGTGCGCAGATATTGTCAGTAGGGAGGCCAGGTCTTCTAAGTGGCATGCAGAGGATGATGAGAATGGCAGCTACCGACATCATAGTTGCTAGACCCCCGGGAATGTCATAGACGCTTAGCGCGACCCGGTCGTTGAGAAGTAAAGTAAGCTGGATTGCGAAAAGGCCCGCTAGGATTATAAGCACTCCCATGGGAGCAATCCGAGGGCTGTCGATGGCTATCAAAAGAGTAACAGCGGCCTGTGGAAGACGTCAGCTGATGATATTGAGCTGTGAATCCATCTTGTCGTACCCAGGAGATCGTAGGCAATACCGCTGCCACATGGAAGACTGGATAGAAAATAGTAGATGCTTCGAAGGCTAGACCAGCAAAAGAAACAAGAAACAACGCTATTAAAAAACTCCTGACTGATTTCTCGCCGTGCAGCTTCAGCAATCCAGCCTGCTCGTCGTATTCCGTAATAAACGGCCTCGTCCATTTTGGTCGGTATCGATGCAATGGTCGAAGCACACGGAAAACAAGCACGAATATTGCGATGATCCCCGGTGTAGTCGAGAGAACAGGAAGGAAGCACCTTGAAAATCGAGCAGCCTGAGGATTCTGGTGTTTGAAGAGTGTTCAGAAATGCATGTATCACAAAGTGGGTGGGGGGCACAAACCCAGATGCTTTCACATGAAAGCGATTCCTGCAAGGAGTTGTAAAATCTTATTTGTCCAGGCTGATCGACTAATTGAGTGTCACGTGAAATCATCTTGTAGGCGGGCTGAGAAATCCTGAAGTAGCAAGCTTCGATCTGGGGCGATCAAGCGACAAAGTGATCTTCCGGTCTCTTCATGCTTGCTGTGTGCTGGGAGGCATCATTGAAGATATAATGCAGCTCCTTGGCCGTCTTTCGATTCTGAAATAGCTTTATGTACGCATTGTGAAGCAAGGGAAGGGCAATGGACTAGGTATCATTTGGGGTGGAATGCAAGCCGAGAATGGAAGAGTTTCGATGTGGGTACATGATTACTAGCTAGCCTTTCTCAGGATAGCGCAATATTTATGAAACATTATGCAAGCCCTAGAACGCGTCCACCAACACAAGTCAAACTAATTTACCATTCCATTGATGTTAACGCATTATATGGCCGTGATGACTTCTTGACTCAGCTCTTTACCTTCTTTTCAGAACCTTTGCGCAGCAAGATGCTGTTCTGGACGCCCAGCCCTGCCTTCTAAACTATCTCAACTGAGTACAATGGCTGACTCTTTAGCTCCCAGGGTTCAGGTATCTCTCCGACGTAATGGAAAGCTTCCGTCGTGTGAGCCATGTCGGAAGTCCAAGCTCAGCTGCGATCATAGTACCCCGATCTGTGGTCGATGCCAGCGTCGTCGTGTACCGGAAAGCTGCGTCTATCATCCTTCGCCTATGACCAACAGAAATGTACAAGATACTCCCTCTTCCAAAAAGCGGCGATGCATGTCCGAGAATAGCTCGATGACCCTTGAGCAAGCCCATCAGCAGCCTCAAGCCGACAGTCTGGAGCCCATTTCGAGTGCGCTTCGTGCGAAGCCAATACACAGTATCCGCCCAACTCCAGGCTTCCTTGGCTCAACAAGCTACTCGGATGTCTTTACTGAGGGGGAGTTATATATGGATTCAAAAAGCAAAAAAGTGGACTCTCGACTTAACGTTCGAGGTTCAGAGTCTCTCAACATGCCAGATCCCGATTCGGCCAAAATCATGGAAGGTGCACAAGTCCTCTCATTGTTGGCTGACATGCCAAAGTATGCGCCTGGCTTGGAACGATGGTACAAGGTCGAAAGGCTGGCTGCTATCGTTCCGTTCATTCGTGACTGCATTAAGACTGTGGCTCTAACTCTGGAGACATCCGAGAATGCTCTTCTGGACCTTTCTCAACGGGTGTTCCAAACAACTTCGAGGCCATCAGCCATTGACAAACATACAAAATTGCAAGACCTCCCTTTGTTGCTCATGGGAGAGAACTTATGTTGGGAGATCGTGGGTTTGATGCTCACCATGGCAGGTTTCAGTGCCATCTCTCTAGATGAAGTCAGCTTAGACGATGAATTTGATACCCAAATTGAATGGAAGCATCTAGCTAGGCAATTGCTGCAGGCTGGACGTAAATGTATGGCATTCTCCGAGGAGTTCGGCCATCTTAATACTGTTGGTGCCCAATTAATATTGATGAACTTCGTCCTCCACACTCAGGTGCATGGGGATGCAGGTAAGGCCATTCAATAATGCCAAAGTCTGTTTCCTTACTATGAGCAGATCATGAGTCCTGGCGAAAACTTGGCGGTAAGGAGGCAGATGCTCGAAGTTCCTGTGTCCCTCACCAACATTATCGTAGACCTTACTACAGCCATATTCGCACTCGGTCTCCATCAAGAGCCAAAGAACGATGTCGAGATTCCGTTCTTCTTACTGGAAATACGCCGAAAATTGTTCTGGTTTTCGTATTTGCTGGACAAAAACTTTGCAACATTTTTCGGGAGACCTCCAATGATCAACGGCAAATATTGTTCTTGCAAAATGCCACTAGATCTCGAGGAATCGCAACTTGCGCTTGGTGGCGAGGAGTTGGAACAAGTCCTAGGGCAATTGGACGCTGACGGGTGGAATGCTAGTGGACCCGTAGTGAGATCGAGTTGGCTTCGAGGAACTATCATATCCACGAAGATTCGGGAGGAAATCCTGGAGCTTTCACTTGGTCCCGATGAGGCCGACTTGCAGAACAAGGCGCGGTAGACCCACCCGCAATCGTATCATTTTGCGTGATATTTGCTAACGAAGGTGAAGCACTGTGAAAGATCGGCTTGACCAAGCTTTTGACTCTCTGCCGTCCAAACTCAAAGATCACTCAGACTGCTGGTTGCTAGATCGAACAACATCTGAGAATTACTTTCAGCTCTCGAAGCACCTTGATCGTGATTACAATCACTTCCTGTTGCAAAGAACGCTTGTTCAACGCCTGAAGACCTCGCCAGCTGAGCTTATTCGCGTCTCTAATTCTCTGCTCTCTGCCGTTCTCGTACTGGCAAGCAATCGACATCGGATGAGCGCGTATTCAGCTGATTTGCCATGGCTGGTATGTCTGTCCCTATCTTTTCCCGCAGCAAAGTGCACAGACTCAAGGAGAAACTATGTAGATTGCACTGTATGGGCTGCCTCCCGCTGGCCTCCTCGCGCTGGAACTACTACAGCAGTCGCGGAATCGAAATCATGGAGGCTTCGCTTTTCCCCGGTCAGACGTAATACAGAAATTGAGCGTTCTCGTCTCCTCAATAGACTGCATTGTCCGCCCTACAAACGGAAACTACGAAATATGCGGCCAGGCTAAGAAGATGTTACAGACAATATTGGACATTGTCCTGTCTGCAGATTATCTGAATGTGAATCCAGAAACGCAATTGGTAGATATAACCTCAAACCCGATGCTCAGTGGAAATGTCTTTGACGATCAGATGTGGCTTAACAACGACTTTGACATGGACTTCTGGATGAATCTAGCAGACCACCCACTGCTTGTGTGGCCGGAGCTTACATGAATTGGAGAGTACAACTTGGCAAAGAGCTTTCCGGCAGCATTGTCCTTCCAGGACAATTAGAAGCGTCCCTGGGCTACTACGCCCGGACCCATTTCTGCTGAAAGTATTGTCTGACCATGAAAGCGCCTCGCTCCACATGATCGTCCAAGTTGACAGTACTATTTTGATACTAAAGTCCCCACACCGTTCAGGCTTAGACTGAAGGACGGTCGCTCGCGCCTTTCATTCGTTCCCATCCGGTCTGCCACGAACGCAAGGAGGCGCACGACGGCGAGCTAACCAGCGCATGGCTCTTGCTTGGTGAGCTGGGATAGGCTCTCTAGCCGGATAAGTCTGCATTTTGTGAAAACATCGAGCAATGTCCCGAGAGACGTTATGATAGCATAGATACTCTGAAGACTTTAAGAGATTAGCGACTACTGCTGAACGTATGAGTCTGGCCGGGTCTCCGGTGGACATCGGAACAAAGCTCGAGACAACCAGATAGTTTCGAAGGCGCTTTGTCCGTCACTCGATAGATATAGATGATGCTAGCGTCGGAACTGTTAGCGCATTGAAAGCAGAGCGAAATCTCTCGCTATATTCTTCCGAAGTTGCCTTTCTACTTGCTACCGTTCCATGCTGCTTGGCATCACTTTTTCTGCTGTGAGGGGACAGGTTAGGCTTGGTTGCTCGATAAGAGCACTCGCAGTACGAATCTTAGCACAACTTCATGCGTTTGCAGGTTGGGTTCTCCGACAAGGACTACCTAAAAACGAATGATCAAAATAGACCTCGTAAGCGTATACCTTCGTCGTTTAAGAGAATGACTTTAAAATTTAGAGGCATTGACAGATTTTATGGAAAGGAGAAAGTACTGCGCTGACCTAGAAGGGTTGGGTCCCAATCAGAGGTACCCATTTCCTGGACAATTTGGATGTCCTATATCTCACTCCCTCCTAGAAATCACCAAGCCGCACGCGCCCCCCGTAACGGCGTCCTGCAAAAATAGTACAAACAGCCTCGCCCTCTCCCGCCCCTTCATCACCACATCAACCGTCAAGCTCCTCCCGCCTTTCCGAGTCACCAAGTCCCGGAAGACTTCCAACACAGCCACCATAGCGCTATTTATGAGTACAGCAATCCGAAGCTGACGATAGTCGATCTCCAAGTCGAGTTTAATGTCGCCGGTGTTGTTGTGGAATTCGTTGGGCCAGCCAACGGGGACTTGGGCATCGTAAATCTCCGCTTGAGCCTTTAAGAAGTCGATGAGGTTGTCTGGTTGATACGGAGAAGGTTGGTGGGCTTTTGGGGGAATCGCATTGGAAGGATGCGGACGGGAGGGTTAGGGGGGAAAGACCTACTTGAGCTTTCTGCTGGCACTTGATGAGGGGAGATGGAAGTGAAATTTAGGAAGGCGGAATCGATGTTTGGGATTGTTACAGTACAGGGTACTGGGGGCCAAGTGTCTTGGTGGCTGAGAGAAGAGTTTCATTAGATTAGATTTGCACAGTGGGAGGTATATAGAATAGGGAAGGGGGGGGCTTGCTCTTGAGGGGGGAAAGTTGAGTTGGTAGGGTTGGAAAGGGATTCGGCTCAGATAAGAATGGGTGGGTTGATGGTTGGAGATAATTTTTCTTCGAGACCGAGACTGCTTGTACGTGTTAAAAGAACAAAGAAGAGAGCGAAGATAAAGGAAAGTACTGGTGTAGTAAGAAACGACATAATCGAAGATAGTGTATTCAACCGAGATAGTCGAAATACATATACCAGCGGCTTTGATTGTTAAAGTATCAGACCATTCATGCCGCACAAGCAGGATAACATACAGGTTTCGGATACAAGAAATCGGGGAATCGTATAACCAACCGACCGTGCTGAAAAACCCTTTTGCTTCTGTAGCCTTTGAAAGCGACTGGAATTGACAGGTCCTCGAAATTAGAGACCGACGCGTACACATATTTGGCAGTTGCCGCTTTGCGTATCGCGGAGGTCATCGTTTTGGATGAGAGTACGCTTGATTGACAATGATACAATAAGGCGGTAGTCCTGCTAGTCCTGCTCCCGCCTGCCCTGTGCGTCTTTGGTTTGCTCCACGTAGCCCAGCAAATTTGCTGATACGACTCTGTTGCTTTCTCCACCGCAATCCGACTTCGATCCTGTGAAAACTGTTGTCTATAGTGCCCTGTAACTACCTTTGCTCCTCGGTTCCGCTCCGCACGAGCCAAGCCATTTCTCGCCATACATGACCTCCACACCCGTTATGATAGAAGAGATAGAGAGGAAAACAGTCAATATATGATCTCTCCACTGAGCACGTCGTCGTTACAGAAAAGAAAAGAGTTCATACGAAACATCATGGGAAGTTGAGAAAATGGCTGTTTCCAACGTGAGGCGGAAGCGCTGTGAGAATTCCGAAAAGCTTCATTTTGTTCGGATGCCACGATTTCACCGTCGACTTACTCAAACGACTTCATGATTGGTTACCTGCTGGCTCTGCTTCATGGCTAAGACCGACGAACCTGCTTCGGTGTTCTAGACTTGTCGTCGCTGTCGCTGGCCCGGCATTGGAATTGTTGTTTTGGTGATGCCTGTATACGACGAGAAAACGGAATTTTGAACATTTCCAACCACGCTCATTTGTTTGACAATGGAAAGGTCTGATGACTCTTTCGTCTTCTTCTGCTGCATAGCGTAGCGCTATGGAGCATATGTTTCAGGCCCTGCTAAAGCCCCCATTCAGCGAGGTCGCTGTCTTTTTCAAAAAAGGTGGACAGTTGTTACGTGACAAAGCAGTGCACGGGATAATGTTGGCTTAGGAGATTTCAATTGCCCTATCTATCTAGGAATGTAGGCTCATCCATATACACGGCAGATCAATCTAGGCCCTATAGATAATGAGGCATTTAGTGGAGCTGGTCTGCCCTGAGCATAGCCCTTGTTGTTTGCCTCAGTTACTCAGACTCTATATACTAATACCCTTCGGGGTTAGCCGCTGCTGACTACGTACGCAATAATTATAGAGTCTGAGCTTAAGAACGGAAATTATCAATAAATAAATCTTAATAATAAGGAATAATCGATAAGACTAATAATATTAATATATATTATTTAATATAAAATATTTCTATTAATAAAAATATATTAAAAATATATAATATATAATTATAATATTTACATTCTTTTAAAACTATAATAAGGCTTTATTATATATTATTTATTAAATAAATTATATAAATATAAAGAAATATAAATTATATTAATTTTTAAATATTAAATAATATTATAAGTATTATTTAATTATATATAATATATTCTATAATAATTATAATTATTATTATATTATCTTGTATTATTAATTATTAATAATCTTTTTTATTTATTATATTTTGTAATTTATATAATAATTTTTTATATAATTATTTATTTTATTAATAAAGTAGCTTAAGTAGTTTTATTAACCTTTGATATTTTTATATTCTTATTATATTTTCTTTTTTCCTTTTTTTCTTTTTTTCCCTTTTATTAACTTTTTCTTTTTTGGCTTTTCTTTTTTTATTATTTTTCTTTTTATTACCTTTGTTTCCTTTGCTATTATTTATTTTTATTTATAAAAAATAAATATTATTAGTTTTGTTTTTAAGCTAGCGAAAGCAAACGTAAAATACTCTTTAATAATTAAAGTTAATATAAAATTTAAGTTTCTAATTATATTATTAATTATTAATTATTTTAAGCTTTTATTAATTATATTTTTAAGGAATATCGGATTTTAATAATAATTTAGAAAAAATTAAATAATATATTTCGAAAAAAGGAATTATATTATATTAAAATATTTTAATAATTCGAATAAAAGGTATATTATATAAATATCGAAATTTATTCCTTTTTTATTAATTAATATATAAAGATTATATTATTATTTATAATAATAATCTTATTAAGTTATTTTAGCTTTTTTATTATTTCTATTAATATTATTAATAATAATATAAAATTTATAAATATATTTATATAGAAAATATATAATATATAATATATTTTTCAAATTAATATCTTTTAAGAATTATTAGCTTATTTTATTTATCTTAATATTACTTATTAAAAGTTAAATAAGAGTAAAATTGTTTAAGAAGATTTTATTTAATAGAAATAAATAATTAGACTAATTTATTTCTATAAATAATAAATAGTTATTAAAGGCCTTAATAATATCTTTATATCTGTTTTTAATAATTAATTTTAGATTAAAATATTAAATAGAATCGAATTAAATATAAAAAGATATTATATATATTATATTCTTTAAAGAATATATAATATCTTTAATAATATATAACTTTGCCTTTCTTTTAATTTTATTATTATAATAAGGTTTTTCCTCCTTTTTATCTAATTTATTTTTAATACTTTTAATTTTTTTTTTTTATTATTATTAAATCTTCCTTTTTCGACTTATTTCTTATTTTTTTCTGGAAGTTTGCTTTTCCTTTTTTCTTTTTTATTTGTTTCCTTTTCTTTTCCTTTATTTACTTCTTTTTCTTTTCCTTTATTTACTTTCTTCTTATCTTTTTTATATATTTCTTTTTCTTTTCCTTTGCCTGCTTTCTTTTCTGCTTTTTTATTTACTTTTTTCTTTTTCTTTTTAATTTCAATAATACTTTTTCTCTCTTTCTTAATATACTTTGCTTTTAAGTTTTCGAATATTGCTTATTATTATTTAATCTTAAGGCGCTTAACTTTCTTTATAAGCTATATATTATTTAGCGTTTAAATATTTTAAGTTTTGTTTTTTAAGGAATTAGCTTTATTAACCTTAAATATAAATTTAATATTAAATAAGTAAAATAAATATAATAGAATATTATATATATTATTTATTACGTTTATAAACGATTTATTTATTATTATTTAATTAATATTATTTATTTAGAATAAAATAACTTTATTTATTTAAAATAAAATAACTTTATTTATTATAATAAAATACTTATAATTATTATTATATTTAAAATTATATTATTAAAAGAAATAAATATAAATATATATTATTAAGCTCCCTTCTAATTTATAATTATTATAATTAATATTTAATAATATAATTTCGATATATATTAAAGGGTAAATATATATTTTTATTAAAAATAAAAATTATATTATTAATATTATTTTTAAAATTATTAAATATATTAAAATTAATATAATATTAATAATAAAATTAATATAAAAATTAAATCAGGATAAAATAACTTTTAATTAAGTTTAAAATTAAAGGAAAAGTAAATTTAATATTTATTAAAAAATATAATAAAATATAATAAATTAAATAAAAAATAAACTTTATATTTATTAAAAAATAATAATAAAATAAAATAAAATTTCGAAATAAAAAGTATCCTTTTATAAAAGATATTCTTTATTAAAGGTTAAATCGGATATCGAAGGAAATACTTAAAGAATTAAAAAATAATAATAATAATTAAACTTAATAAATAAGAATATAAAGAAGGATTCTAAAAGGATAAATAAAATCTTAATAATTAAAATAATATAATTATAAAATAAATAAAATATATAAAAGATTAAATAAGTAAAAATAACATTAAATAAAACTTAATAAAGTTTTGTTTCTTAATACAAATTTATAATAATATTTTTTAAAATAGAAAATTTTACCTTTTTTAATAATTTATATTTCCTTTCTTTACTTATATGTTTTTTTATTTAATACTATTTTATTAATCTTTTATTATAATAGTTTATATTAAAAGCTTTATTATATATTTATAATAAATTAATATTATTATAATCCTTTTAACTTTTTAATAATTAATAATTATTTTTATAATAATATTTAAATTTATTATAAATATTATTATATAATTAGGTCCTTTTTTGATTATATCGTTATAAAAAATAACCTACGATTTAATCGTATAATATCCGAATATAATAATAAAGATTAAATATATTCAAGATATCCTTTTTTATATTACGATCTAGATAAAGGTATATACCGTAATATTAATTAAAATATAAAATATCTTAATTAAGAATAAAACCTAACGTAGAGGATATAACTCCCTTATAATTATTATTAATAATTTCGATATATTATAATTAAAATAATTATAAAAGATATTCTTTAATAATATAAATAGGAAATAAAGAGTAATTAATATTATTCAAACTTAATAATATAAAAACGTTTTCAACTAATATTTAAATTTATTAAATAAATATTATTTATAATAAATATCTAATATTATAATAAAATATTCCTATTATAAGGCGAAAAAACTTATTATTAAAATTATATTATAAAGGCTATAAGAATAGCAAATTAGTTATAAATTAGGTCGTAAGATAAATATAAAAAATTAAGAATATATTAAATTATTTATTAAAGGCGATATAATAATATTAATAAATATAAAAGAAGCTTATTTTAATAAGCTATATTCGCTTAATATAATCGCCAGGACTTTAACTCTTTTATATTAATATTTAAGGTAATATTTTAATTTAGAAGCAAAATCGATTAACTATCGATATTATAAATTTATATTAAAAAAATACTATAAAGTTATATTATTTATATTAACGAATAAAGATTCAAATAATAAGTAAAAAGATTAAATTAAATTAAATTAAATTAGTCTAAACGATTCGATATTAAATAGAGAATTTAATAAAGAATATACTTTAAGAATATAAACAAAAAAATATATTAGGAAAGATTAAATAAATATTATTATATTATTATAAATATATTTATTTTACTAATATTAAAGAATCAGAGTTAATTTATCGATTATTTTAAAAAACTTAATTATTAATATACCTATCGGAATATCGATTTTGGGATATTAATTCGCTTGCTTTAAAAATCTCAGAATATAGCTAATTTAATAATTAATATTAATCGGATTACGGTATTATAAAAGCTAATATATATAAACTTAAAAGATAAAAGTAATTTCGATTATATTTATTATCGGTATTTATATAATTTTAAGGGCTATTATAATTTTTAGATTAAAATATATATAATTAAAATATTAAAATCCTATTTATATATATTTTATAATAATAAGAATATATTAAACAATTTAAGGACTTCTTTTAATATATATATATAATTTCGGATAATAAATTAACTAGCGATATTTATCGATATTGAAAATATTTATATAAAAATACCTTTAAATATAGAATCAGGAATTATTATAAGCGAGATTTAAATATAAACTGTCGTTATCAATATTATATAAGAGAAAAGCGCGTAAGACGAATAAATAGAAAATAGTAATATTATAATTCTAAACCTGTTTATTTAGCTATAAGAAAATATAATTTTCGAAGAAGGATTCAAATTAAAGATCAGAAGTTTAATTAATAACAAATTTAATATATATTAATATTATTAACAGAATATTAATAATAAGCCGAATAAAGGGTAATTATATATAATAATATATTTTTTAATATAATAAATAATTTAGTAAGATATTTTATATTAAATATTATATACCGTATTCCGACCCGATTATAATCCTAAATTGATTATATATTTATATTATATAAAATATATATAATTTAGCAATAATATAGCCTTTTAATATATCGACTTAAATATATTAAAGTATTTTAAATCTAAAAAAGGGGGTAATATAATATAAAATTCTATATTTTTAAACAAGGAGATAATTAAAGAGGGGTATATAAAATTTATATTTAATTTTTATCGGCGCTTTAAAGAATAATAAGCCGATATAATTATAAATTCGGAAGATAAAACGATTAAAAGAATAATAAAATAAGTTTATAAAATTAATTTTTTTTAAAATATAACCGTTATTATCAAATATAATTAATTTATATTAATATTATATATATAGAAAATAATATAAATTACTTATTTAAAGATTTTTTATAATTTATTAGCTATATAAAATAAACTTGGTACTTATATATAACGCCGAATTATATTATTATAATTTATAAGATTTTAAAAGGATAAAATAACTCTTAATATTATTAAATCGGATATATAAGCGGAGTTTATAATAATATATTAAATTTAATTAGCCCTTAAAAGTTCTTTATTAGGATATTTAAATATATATAATAAAATATTATATTAATTCCCTATTATTACTTAGTTTTTTCTTAATATATTAATTAATAATATTTTAATATATTAAATATTATAAAATAATTTAAATATAATAATACAAACGAAGGTTTTCTTAAATATAAATAAAAAAGCAATATAAATAAAAATAATTTAATATAAAATTAAGGCTCTAAAGGAGTTTAAGCGGATATATATATATATAATAATAACAAAAATATAATATTATAAAATAAAAAGTTTCTTTTTCCAGAAAAAAGAGCAGGGGTTTTAAAAAGGGAAAAATTAAAAAAAAATAATAACTAAAGTTTAATAGGCGTTAGTATATTAAGGGGTAGCGAATCCGCTAAGGCAGCTTTATTACTTCTTTATTAAATAAAATATTTATAATAATTTTGTAATTTTGTAATTTTATTATTATTTTATATTTAATATTTATATATTAATTATTTAATTAATCGAAGCTATTAATTTAAACTTTTATTTTGTATTTTCGATTTATAATCTTTTTATTAATATATTTTATAATTAATTATAAAAATTTTAATTATTAATATTTTTGAACTATAAATCTTAATTTAAAATATTATTAATATATATTATAATATTAATATTAATATTTATAATTTCTTCGCTTTTAAATATAATATCCTTAAATTTATTTTTATATAAATATTATAGCAATACTAACGGCTTAATACCGGATATTTAAGGATTAAAATAAAAATATAAATAAAGTAATAATAAGGCAGAGGAATAAAGAATAGCTATTAATTCGTTAATATACCGAGGGCTTTGTTTATCCGAATTAGAAAAATTATATATAATTATCGCTTAATTCTAAAGATAAAAATAAAATATAAATACTTTTTTAGCTTTTTTAATTTAATATTATTTTAATTATTAAATTTGCAAACTTTAATATAATTTCCTAAACTTTGTTTATATTAACAGTATAAAGAACTTAAAAATAATAAATATTATCGAAGAATTTATAAAATATATTTTTATATACGAGCAAAGCTAAGCTTAGGCTAAATTTATCTTATAAAAAAAGATAAATATTCTTTTAAATATTCTAAACTTTAAACGGTATATCCTATTAGCTTATAATTTAAAAGATATATTTTTGAAAACTTTATTATCTTTTAAGACGGTATTATAATAATATACTCTTTAATAATTACGATTATTCGATAACTATTATTAGAAATTTAATAATATTAATTAGAATAAGTATTTTATTTTAATATTTTTTATCTTTTATAATTATATTAAACCGATTTGTTTAATAAACTTTGCTAGGATATTAAACTTATATTTATATTAAAATAAGGCTTAGCATTAAATTATCGATATTTTTAATTAAATAGGTTTAAATTAATCCTATTAAATTATATAACGAAGAATAATATTATTAAATAAGCTAACTATTTATAAAATACGTTAGCTAAAATAATATCTTTATATAATTATTATATATAATAACTTCGAGTTTGTAAAGGGGCGTCGTAGTAAGTATATTAAGGACTTAAAAGAGTTTTATTCGATTATTATTATATTAATATTTAATAGGCAAAATATCCTATAAATAGGCTTATATTAGGATAATTAGCAACCTTATTATTATTTATTATATTTAATAAAAATAATATAAAAATTTATTATTTCTAATATTATTATTTAAATATATATTAAACCTCGATATTCTACGTATTTTATTAGCCTTTATTTATATCCTTTAAATTCAAATATTTTATATCGAAAATATAATTAAAGGTTTTTATACTTTTTACTCCGAACCGGATATATTTTTTTAAGCTATTTAAATACCAGATTATAAGCGTTTTTAATAAATAAAAATAATATATTTCTTTATATAACTAATAATAAAAGACGAAAATATAATATTAAATAATATATATATCCTTAAGGACTTATATAATAGCTAGTTTAGTCTTAGCTTTAATATTATAATATATAATATTTAATTATAATTAATATATAAAGATTTAAAAATAATAAAGCGAATATTAATAATAAAGGCTATTTAAAGCGATATAGTAGAAAACTCCTTTAATAAATATATTTAATTAATTTTAAGCTTTAATTTATAATATTTACGATTTAATTTATTAAAGTTAATTTATATTATATATTAAAATAATAATAATTTAAAAGACTTTATTATATTATAATATATAGCCGATTATTAGAATAAATCGCAGGTAATTAAATTAAACGATTTTGAAATATTAGAAAACTTAATTATTTATAATTATAAAATATAGGTAATTGTAATATAAATATAATATAAAAGGGATATCGGTCTCGATAATAATCGATAAGAGAATATTATATTATAACTACGAATATAAAATTAAATATTGTAGTTATTAATAATAACGGCTATTTATAGGCAAATATATCCTATATTAAATTTGATTAAAAAGGATATAAATAATATTAATATATATAAACTTAATAAATAATAGCAGAATTATTAATATTTTTATATATATATTAAAATATATTTACCACTTCGGTATATAATTAAATATATAAATATCGAACTCCTTTATTATACTTTTTAGGAATATATTATTATATTTTAAATTAAATATAATAATATATTTAATTATATAAAAGAGCTTTTATATTTAAATTATTTAATAAATAACCCGGTATTTAAGGCTAAACTATAATAGGCTATATTTGTTAATAATCTCGTAAATATATATAATAAAATTGAATTTAATTATAAAACCGATCGATTATTAAAGCTATTTAATAATATTTTGAAAGCCTTTTAATTAGAAAGATTTTATTTTTTTTAAAATAATAATTAATTCTTTAAATATTAAATATTAAATAAACTATATTTATTAAAGTTAAAAGATTAAATAGAGTATATTTTTAATAAAATTATATTTAATATATATTTTTCAAAATCGGTTCTAAAAGATATATTTAATATAGCTTTTTAATTATCAAAAAAGTTAATAGTTTAAAAGCTTAATCTATACTACTCGGCTTATTAGATAATATCTTTATATTAAGCCGGCTTCGAAAAACTTAATACAAATATATTCTATTATAATAAGAATATTTATATAAAAAATATCGAAATATCTGGTCCTATTAATATTCAAAGTAATAATATAATATTAAATAATTTGATTTTAAATACCTAAAATATTATAAAATAAAAATAAAAAGGATTTAATTAAAGTTAAATTTATTTAAGTTATTTTAATTTTAATTAAAGGATTATAAATAGAATTATTTATAATTATTATTCGATATTAACAATATAATCTTTTTACTCTAGATATTAAACAACGTTTCCGAGAGTAAATATTATATAATAAGACTTTTTAATATTAAGGGCAAATAATATTATTTGTATACCTTTAAAGATATTATTAATTATATATTTAATAATAAACCCCTGACTTATAATACTTATAATATTATAACCGAGGTTTCGGCTATAATATTTATATTTCGGCTTAATACCGCGGGATTGAATATTATTAACTACGGTATTAAATATTATAAGGCTTCTAATAATTTAATAGGCGAAGCTCCTAATAGTATTAGTAATAAATATTATAAATAATTATTTGTTTTCCTTTATAATTAAATACCTTTTTTAATAAGCTATTAATTTTTAATAATTTTATAATTATCGACGGCCCTTTTTTAAGCCCCGGTTATTTTATATATATATAATTAATATTGTTAATTATTATATTTATATTAAAAGAAGAATATTTTAATATTATTATTTATTAATATATTTTAGCCTTTATAAAGGATATTAATAACCTTAGCCGAATAATTAATTATATTAAATTATATATTAATTAAATATAATATATCTTCTTTAGTATTGTTAGGGTATATAGTAAATAGCAATATAGAATATAATAACTAAATATAACTACTATAATAGTAAAGCGTAAGCTAAATACAATAAATAAATAATTATTATTAACCTTATCCTTTAGGAGGATAAAAGAATTAATAGTTATTATTAGAAGAATAGGGGACCCCCTAGGTAATAAGGTAAAGCTTTTAAGCAAGGTAGATACGGGGTTGCTTTAACAGGCTTAATACTAACGTAGCTTCTAATCACGTACCGGAGCACGTACGGAACATATACGCAATACCAAGACTTACGTATAGCCTCACAAGTATTAATTTATAATTTTTATATAATAATTTAATTAAATATAAAATTTAATATAATTATAAATAGGATAAAACCGAATTCGTAAATTTAATATAATTTTAAAATAATACGTTTCCGTTAGGCTAAGAGTTCTTTCTTAAATTATAATTACCGTAATAAATCTTTTAAAATAACTATTTTCAAACTTAGATATATTTAAATAAGAAATATAAATAATAAATTATAATTTAAATAATAATATATAAGCTTTTATAGGCTCCAGGTTATATAAATAATATTTTTAAAAAAGTAAAGGATATATTTTCGGATATATAAAAAAGTTCTTAAATTTATAAGTTTATAAAAAGCAGATAATAGATTTTATTATTAATTAAAAGCTATTTTCTGCTTAATATTTTTTGATATAATTATTAGAAGCTTTAGGCTTAATAATATTTAATAGTATTATAAGCGCAGGTAATTATAGGGTTCTGAAATATACCTTTTCCGTTTATAATAAATAAATAGGAGCTTTGGATCGGAGCCTTATATACTATTTAAAATAAATAAAATAATAACTGCTTTTACTTTTCGATAAAATAGATAATATAATTTATTTATTAATATAATTTCGAAATTAAAAATAAGATTAATTATTAAATAACAGTTTTTATATCCGGATTATCGACTCTTAATTTATATAAATCGGTCGTAATTAATATATAAGGATTATTATACTCTAAAAATAGCCGATTAAATTATATAAAGATTTGATATTCATTATTATTTATTATATTTACGAATATAATAATAATAATTTTCTTTAAAAATATATAATAATTTAATTATTTAACTTATTATTTAAATAAACTATACGCTTTGCAGATTTAAGCGATAGAATTTATATATATAATTATTTTCGGGATATTATATATACTTCTAATTTGTTATAATAAAATATATTAAAAGTTAAATATATTTTTTTTGTTCTCTTATATATATTTAATTTATATATAAATATTTAAGCGATTAATTAATATACGAATAAATTAAATAGAAAAATTAAAGTTATAATATTCCCTAATTATTATTAATAATATTAGGTTTAATATTATTAATATCCTAAATATTAATATATTAATTAAAAGATAATTATAAAATATTTTTAATTTTAAATAAGCTAAGCAAAAACTTTATTATTTAAATATTAAATAAACTTTATTAATTATTATTAAATATATATAGCTTTAGAACAATAAATAATATAATATATTTTTATTAAATTTCTTTAAAAATATAATTTAAAAATTAATAAATAACTCTTGCCCTTTTAAATATAAGCTTTATTATATATATAATCCTTGGTATAAATATCTTTTAAGGTTCCTAATATATTAATATTATTATTTAGAATTATTAATTAAGCTTTAAAAATATATTCAAGTTTTTAAATTTATTCCTTTTTTAATATAAATAATAATATAAAGATTAAGATTAATTTAATTTATTTTCTAATAAATAAAGTTATTTAGAAAATAATATTTTTTCTAAATTTAATCTTTATAATTAAAATTTAATTTTTAAATTTATATTAAATATAATAAATTATAATTATTTATTTATTTTTTAAATATATTCGGAAAAACTCCTTTACCTAATTTTTAATTTCGATAATTTTAGAATTAATATTATTAATATTATTTTATATTATTATATTTTTTTATTTCGATATATTAATTATAATTTAATAAGAAAAAGCGAAATATTTATTTTAATATTATTATTAATAATTAATATATTATTATTTATATATAAATATAATTATTTAATACATTTTAAATATTATAATATAATTAAATAATTATCGAGATATATAATAAGGCTTTTTAATTTATCCGTTATTATTATAAGGTAATTAATTTTAAAAGCTTATTAAAAAAGGATTTTTTTTAATATTTATAATACCGAATATAATAGGAACTATATTATTTAAAATATATTAAATAAAAATATATATTTAATTATATAATTATAATAATTATAAAATTAGAAATAAATATTATTATTATTATTAATATATTATAAAATATATATTCTAAAAATAAAAGAATTAAGCAAATATTTTTATAAATATATTATTAAAGTTAAGCCGGATTTAATAAGATTATATATTTTTAAGCTCAAACGTATTATAATATATATATATAGTAAGTATATACTATCTTCAAAGGGTCATAGCACGACACGTCTGAGTAACTGAGGCAAGGTTTCTCGATTCTTCCACCTTTCTACGCCTTCACTTGCATTCACTTATCCTTCTTGTTTCATATGGCAAGAAGCATGTTTGCTACTGAGTATGCATTGTATCATGCGTTGGTTTGACCAATGACGCTAGAGGACTCTACGTCTAGCTCCCTTTGCGTAGCTGAATTCGTGCGCCGTTGCATCATGCTCGTTACACAGACAACATCCCATCCCAGTCAGTTCTTGGCAGGCATGTCGTCGTCCATCATCGTTTCATCACTGGATGGGTCATCGTTCTCCTTGTCCTCAGTCGCAAAAGTGAGCTTGGCTGCAACGACACCTCCAGGCCATTGCTCACTCCAGGTCACCATAAGCTCGGCCGACTTCCCATCTAATGCCCATGGATGAGGGTAGATGCAGTACATGAATCCGTCCGGACGGTCAATACCCTTCGCTTGATAGACTGGCTGGGGATCCCACGGACCCTCCAGATTGGGAGCAGCGGCCATACGTACCTGACTATCGCACCACTTGCTGACTCCCACCAAGACCCAGGGCTTCTCCTTGCCGAACAGCTCAGAGCGAACGATAGCTCCTTGAGGGATGTCGTGGAACATTGGCTCAGCGCTGTTCCAGTCCTCAACCCAGTCCTGCCCATCCCAGTAGCGATAGTGCTCCGGCTTGTTGAAGTGGTGTTTGTAGACACGCGCAAGAATGTTGTCTTCCCCTCTACCACCGTAAAGGTAAAGATAGTCATTCTCGAGGGTACAAGAGTAAGACCCCATCTTTGGCTCTTCTGGACCAAAGAGAAGACCGTGCTGACGATCGACTGTGAGTTTTCCGGTATCCTTGTCTTGATGGATGATGGCTGGACCGACTCCGAGAAATTGAGACTCCTGGGTCTTTTGGTTGTACGTGCCCTTCTGGTACCTAATTGCTGATTTAGAAGAAGGACTCTGTGTTTGCTGGATGACCTGGTAGTTTCGATATTACACACCAATGAAGACCCATCCCATCGAAAGCCTCGACCACTCCTCCAAACCCCCACAAGGTCGTACGCACATCGGGGTTGTTTGCATGGAACTCCTTCTCCTCGACCGTGAACGGGACAAGAGGTGTCACCATGCCGTCTTCCTCGATGGAGAGGTAGGATGTCTTGAGCGGCTCAGACTTATTGAGGACAAGCGCAGCAGTGTTGTTCTGACAACCGACAAATTCCCCTGCAGCGTTCTTGCAGAAGGTATCGCCGAAGAGAAAGTAATTCCTTCCCCCAATGGTGAAAGAGCCTCCGATATCGCGAGAGTAGCCAATGTCGTTGATGTCCTCGACGTAGCCCAGGATTTCTGCCTGGACGTTCGTGGGTGGGTATTTGGCCAACATCTTTGGCTGCGCCTGGGTGTTGAGCAGGTATTGGACGTTCATCTTTTGGTGTGACACTATGAAGAAACATGTCAGCCATCCATGCACGGTGGCCGATGGAGACCTTCCAGTAATACCAGTATGCCATGCCCAATTTACTTACTGTTGTCTCCCTCTTTGGCGTCTTGCTGTGGTGCAGGTGGTTGTTGCTGACTGTGACGGTGTACAGAAGAGGCGCGAAAGCACCCGCGAAAGCAGGACAAAGCCATGTTGTGTTAAAGTGCGGGGTCACCAGCTTCTTGGTGGGCGTTGTTGCTGTTCTCAGAAAAAAGCGGTGGAGCGGGCGAAAAAGTGAAGTTATTCCTTCCAAAAGTTGAGATGCACAATTCAATTTCGCAGCGGGCCATAGTGCCAACTCGTAAGGTTCGGTGACAAAAGAGGAAGGTGCAGGTGGACAGCCATGAGGTACCTACCTTGGGCAGATATCTTCCCAGCCAATTCTCCAATACATGTTTGCACTCAGCCTCCACACCGCCAATTGATCATAAATCCCCAATGCAGAAAAGGCCATGACATTGGCCTTTCTGTAGACAAACCTCAGCCACTCACTCCTTTCCTTCCACCTCTTCCTCCAGCAAAGCCTTGAACCCCCTACTCAAATCCTCCTTCAAATCCTGCCACCTCTCAATCCCTACACTGACCCGCACCAACCTCGGATCAACACTCTCATCACTCATGGCCCGCCACTCAATCAAACTCTCAACCCCCCCCAAACTCGTAGCATGA
>JAABUQ010002012.1_pt1 | contig 41460 bp, 41 predicted proteins | sample 5560001 | NCBI WGS metagenome assembly JAABUQ01 (sample SAMN10711888, study PRJNA513371) | rock metagenome | isolation source: Antarctica rocks | place: Antarctica: Victoria Land, Finger Mt nord | collected 2015-12-18
TCCCCCTCCAACTCGCCCCCACATCCTCCATCGAACGCCTCACCACGACTTCAAAGCAAATGCATGAACCTTCGCATCAAGCAATAACTTCGCGAAGAAAAAGGGAATGCAAGGTTCAGAAGCGAGTTGCTACTAATAAGGAGAGGTATACTGCGCGTATGCAATCCGAAGACGCAACATGCTTTGAGGGGATGCGTATGGGAATCTTCTGTTCCGTGTGTGAAGAGGAGGTCAGCACTGCTACCTTTCCCAGCTCGTGAGGAGAGCAATCAGTAGTTAAACTTCCGCTGCTGATGAGCATGGCGGCTGGAGCGACGGGCGTTGAGATCTTGGAAGGGCGAGTGTCAACGTCGTGGGATGTGAAACTCGCTAACGGTGGATCGTGACGACGGAGGATGAGGAGCGCTAGACCCTTTGCAGCGGTGTTTTTTTTGTATACGGTTGGGGTAATCAATGAGGTTTGGAGGGAGATAGTACTGAACTAGTGCTGATTTTGGGGGTTGAGGGTGGGATAATGGGGGCATGATAGGATGTCATTCCTTTGACTTTTCTTTTGGATTCTGGGTATGGATTCGAAGTCCGGGGGAGTGATAGTTGTCCATCTCGTAATTGCAAGCGCTGGGGGTAGTCATGTGCTGCCTGCTCGACTGTGCCGATTCGTTCACTATCCTTCGTGCTCAACCAACGCTGGATAGATGGAGAAGAGATGAGTTTTGAAACGGGTTGGTCTTGATTCTGGACCACGGTCAGACTTGAAAACGCTCCGTTAAGGGGCAGACATACCTTTATCCTGCACGGCAGGCGCGCCGACAAAGCCATCACCTCACGTGAAGCTTCTCGGCGCCCCTTGGGCTTTTGTATCCTCCGCGCCGATACCACCTACCATCTCCGTCCATCACCAAGAGAGCCAGCCGCTATACCTCTTTTTTTTGCTAGCGATCCATGAAGAAAACCCCTCGCCGCCAGAGCCATTCTACCCCTTCTTACCATCCTCCGGACTGCGACTCCTCCGCCTTCCCCCCTTCCCTGCTTTCCCCTGCCCCTTTGCATCCTTCGCGGGCGGCGGCCGCACAAATGCAAAGTCCACGCTTATGGTTTGGTCGAGCAGCTTGGTGTTGTTGGCGCCCTCGATGGCGGCTTTGGCTTCGCGCTGGGTGGGGAATTCGACGAGCGCGTAGCCCTGGGGGGGAGTCAGCTTGTTCTTCCCATTCCGTGTCCTGATCCAAAGTATTTCCTCATCCACTTCGCATGCTTCGCCAGCAAAATTCTTGAGCCGCAGGGAAACCTCCCAAATGCGACGCATTCAGTGTACGCACCTTGACATACCCCGTCCTCCGATCCAGATTGACATGCAGATTCTTCACCTCCCCATACTCCCCGAACACGTCCTGCAGGTCCTCCTCGCTGGCCTCTTCGTGCACATTGGTTACGAGAATGATCCAGCCCTCGATCGAGCGGACGGCGACTGCGCCGGTGGAGGTGCGGGTTTCAGTTGTTGCGGGGGTGGAGGACTTGGTTTCGGGAGCGTCCATGTCGATATCTTGGTCTTCGGTTGCCATTATGGAGATGGAGTGGGGGGGGGTGTTCTGGATCTTTTGTTGGTGAAATGGTTGTGTAGTGAATGAAACGATACTAGAAGCCAACTTCCATGTTTAGCAAACGGCGCTAGTGTGTAATTTTGGCGTTGGGTATAGCACTACTCAGTCCAAGCACCTATCCTAATGTTTTGTGGGCATTCACGTATGGTTTTATGTTCTGTCTGTACATCCATGATTACAGTGGTACTCGTTTAAAATTGTTGCTACGCTGATTGCTATTACAGATTGTCTGGCTCAACATAATGACCCACGCATTTGCCACTCCAGGTCTGCTCACAAGTCGTCTCTCTTAAAGCTTTCACCTTGCTTCCGCTTGCGAAATTTCACAAGGATCGTCGAGAAAGGAAAGGAGGAGACATTGGGAAGGTTGAGGCAGCGAACTGGGTATTTGCAAGCTCACAGGGAGGGTTTTCGAGCGGCGCCAGAAGCTGTTGTGCTTGATTCGAAAAGCTTGCACCCTCCACAGCTCTATCACAGCGTGCTTTGTTCGAAGGATTGTAGACCATCAAGCACGATTCCATTCGAGATAAAAAATGTAACTGACCATGTTGCACTTACTATCAGACCGCTCCATTGATTACAATCCTGCTGCTCTATTCCAGCACGATTCCATGGGGACGTACTTCAAAGCCATTGAACGAAACTACCGACCACCACCCAGAGTCAGACTCAGCCTCGCCATAGATCAGTCACTCCACTCACCCCGAGAGCAAGCCTCTACCTCCATGTTCCAGAAGGTCGTCTTCAGATACAGGATACCTTGAAGCTGCAATCAACTTGAAGCAGAACGTCGAAATATGCGTGGACCGTGGACTTAGCTAGCCTTCCCACCCACCCGAGTCTCGCCCCTGCATGCTTTGCTTCGAAAGATAATACCAGCGCAAGCCACAGACAATCGCATGCTGAATCCAGACCGCCTGCGCAGCAATGTAGACAGGAAAAATCTGCTTTGCTTGCTCTCCTCCAAATCATTGCCAACCTATCGACCAGGAGCGAATGCGTACCTGGGCAACAGTGCCATCTTCTCTTCCGGGCTGATTTCATTGTCCGAGTAGACCAGCTTCATGCTCTTATCCTTCTCCTTTTTGACTTTCTTCTCTTCGTGTCCTGGCGTAGCCTTGGGTTGCTCAATTTTGACGTCGGGCGCGCTGGTGGTCTTGTCCGCGTCCTTCGCAGCACCTGACACCAAATCATCAAGGGACGAAGCATTTGCAGACAGAGAATTCGCTGGCTCAGCATGCTGCATAGGCGCACTGGGACCTGGGAGGCCGCCGACTCTGCCATTCTGACCAGCGGGCTGCTGAGCATTCGGCTGACTGTATGATTGATTAATTGGATTGATCGGGCCTGGAAGCTGACCTTGATGCATCTGTTGCATTTGCTGAGCGTTCACTGGAGGAGCACCAAAAGAAGGCCTTTGTGGCAGACCTGGTGCAGGCGGAAGGCTTGGCGGTCTTTGGGCCATGCTAATGTTTTGCGGAGGCGTGTTATTACGTGGTGGCTGAAACTGGTTTTGCTGGAAAGGCGGTGGGGACGCTGGACCAAAGGACTGAGGAGGGCCACCCTGGAATTGAGGTGGCCCAGCCTGGAACTGCGGTAGAGGGCCATTTGGGAATTGGGGCGGACCTCTGTTGAACTGAGGCGGAGGACCATTTTGGAATTGAGGTGGTCCATTTTGATAAGGGGGTGGGTATCCATTGCCCGCGGGGGGTGGGAATTGTTGAGGAGGCGTAAAGCCTTGATTATTGGGGAATTGAGGCGGCATACCTTGAGGACTAAAGGGTGCTTGCTGATTTGGAAATTGTGGTGGCGGCTGCTGAAAAGGTGGTGACTGCTGTTGGCCGTAAGTCTGGGGATAGGAATTGTATGTAGCGCTGTTGGGAGGGGCTCCGAAAGGATGTTGCTCAGCAGGGTAAGCTGGAGAACCCGAGCTAGCCTTTGGCATCATCAGCTAGGTGCAAGCTGTGTAGAAAGAAAAGACTCACAAAAGGGCCAGGGCTTTGGACACTGTCTGCCATTCTGCCAGGTGTGTTATTCCCACTACTTATTCCGGCAGCTTCTTCTGCGGCCTTTTTGGCCTTGTGTTCAGCCAGTCGCTTCCTCAGATCCGACGGGGACTCGAATTTCGGCTTCTTGGCCGCGCCACCTGCTGCTGCGCCTCCAGGTCCGGGGTTTCCAGTGGCAGCTCGTCGCTCTGCTTCCGCTTGGGCGTATTGCTGCACCACGCGCTGTTTGTGGGACTGCACAACCTCATCTGGTATGCCCTCTATTCCAAAAATTTCCACCTCGAGACCCGAGCGATTAGGCAAGGCATTTTCAATGACAGTGAGGGTTTCTTTGTGGACTTGCGTCATGTGGACCGAGAGACCTATCTTTGACATCAGCACCTTGAACGAAGATTCCTGTGCGCATTTACAAACCCCCAGCTGTATTGAGTCGCCTTCCACATCGCTCACACTTGAAGTGTTTGGCCTTCTGGTGATTGATCAGAATCTTCAAGTCGTCGAAGTCGCGCTCGCAATAATAACACCATGGTCGATCGAGGATCTCCTCAATCTCCGGATGGCCGCGCTTCTTTTTGCCCATACTGTCAGAATAGCGCCTGAAGTAGTTTGCGAGGAGTGTAGAGTGAGCAAGTATGCTAGTATGAAGAGACTCCTGTGATATCGAGCTTCGAGAAATGAGCTCTGGAAGTGTGGAGGTCGAGGGTCGAGGGGTTATTGAAAAGAACCAAAGTCGCAAATCATTTTCCGTAGATTCGCTCCTACTGGAATAGGGCTAGCCTAAAAAGGTGTAGCCTAAATGCACCTCAGCAAATCCCATGATCCCCACGATCCTCTCTTCCTTCTTCCTCCTCCTCATACATCAATTTCCTATCGTTTCCCCAACTCGATCCACACTTCAATTGTTCCCTTTGTGGTCACTGCTAGGAAGTACGAATCGCCGGCAAGATTCAACAAAATGCCGAATCATTAGCAAGCTGTATATCAAATATCCCCCTCCATATCTCGACGTGACTACGGCAGCCGCAATGTTCATTTTTCTAGCCGGCTCCCGAAGGGGACATCGTCACTCCTCGCAACACACCTGTAAGTCACAGTAGACTGCGCAACAGCCAAGACACGCCCCTTCTCTCGATCGAGATATTCACAAGGTCTCTCCAACGCTTCGGCAGTGAAGGGATGCCTAAAAGCTACCGCGTTATGCGTTTGGCGATTAGGTAGGACGCATCGTTTCCCTCGAGGACCTCGTGTTGCAATAGTGAAACGGGACCATCATAGTTCATGCCCATTGCTCGAAAGAGATCTCCCCACGGGTGTGACTCCACGAAGTCCTACATTTTGTCATGCAAAGAAACGATCTTGGCACTTCCCATCCCAAGTGTCTCTTCTGTGAATACGAGACCTTGAAGAGATCTAGTCCAGAACTATGTGATACGCCCTACCTTTGGCCACCGAGGACTCGAGCACAGCGTTCCCACCTGAGATAGCGATCTTATACGTCCAGGCCAAGTCTCATGCAATGTGTCAAGCCATATTCAATCACGCGAAGAGATCAGGATTCAAATTATGTAAATATCTGGTTACGCGTGACAGTGAATTATGGCATAACAGTAAGCGGAGAGAATATTTAGCCCAGACGCGAAGAGATCCGAAATAGGCCCTTTCATCACCGATCGTAGATGCGCCAACTGATAAAGCCTTGAATGGTCCAGCAATAGAATCACAAGCATCACTGTTTTTACCAGTCGGGGCTGCTAAATGGATGCCAGCGTCACTTGCGTTACTGATCGCAGACCGAATATCGTCCCAATTCCCAGCACCTGATATTCCCTCGGAGTTGAGAAAAGCAACGCTACCTTTGAAGGACGCGTCATTGCTGTTCACGCTCTTCTGGTGATCCTTGATGACCCAATTGATACATTCGATAAGGTCATCAGACACTCCGTGACCAGTAGCATTGAGGACCATTACAGATATTATGTTCGCTTGCGTGGAGACGCCGTACTTTTTGGAAGCGATGGTTCCAGCATTGTGAGTACCTGAACCGTTCTCATCATTGTCATTGCCGCAGAAAGTCGTCCCAGAGCTCGCCCGCCCTTCGAATTCAACGTGCTCGGTGTAAATACCCGTATCCAACACATACACATTGACACCTTTACCGCCGTCAGGATCATAAATGTATTGACTGAAAGTCGAGAATCCCGAGCTTCCGAATGCGGAAGATCCTCGCGAGTCCCTAGGGGGCACCTCGAGCGTAGACTAGGTCCGATTGAGGGCTGAGATCCAAGTTCCTCACTTTACTGGAAGGCAACCAATTTATCCCCGACTTTTCCTCAGCCCAGAGGGGCTGCAAACGGCAAGTAAGCATGACCCACTTTGTACTTACGAGCTAACAAAGGGAAATAGACACAGAAGTTTGCTACGACATGGAACAGAGTGATGATCGATTAAACATGCTGCCCGCCGAGGCTGACGAAGCTGAGGACGGAACAAGAATAGATGGCACACAGAATGCGAAGTACGTGGAGGCGCTCTTGGCTCTGCCCAACCATTCTCCGACCAGGATTGGGGGATTTGGCCCCTGCCTGATCGCCTATGATGCTCACGTGTAAGTCCCGTATCCACTCTGGGGAGGAGAACATTCTGGAAACACGCTCTCTAAGAGTGACAACGTACGAAATGACCACTTCTGGTGCATTAATTGACACACTGCTCTCTGTGAACCCAGATTTCAGGACGCTGCCTCGACTGAGTGTGGACTGCCCAAGCAAGAAAATCATCGAGAGATTAATAACGGCCTTCATAGTGGCGGTGTGAAATCCAAGGACTTGTGTGATATCTGTTGAAGATCTTCCCAGCAATATTTCGATGAGAAGGTAAAGGCCCTCGACGCCGAATACATATATATAGGCAAGGACCCCTCAAACGGTACTTTATATTTTGATTCTGGGATTCGTAGACGTCAGCTCGTTGAGACCGAATCTCTCCGGATCTGTGGGCACGTTCGGAGATGCGGCTCAAGACTAAGGATAGGGTTGGAGACGAGGCTATGGTGTAAATGCATTGGTTGTGCTCCGGTGCTATTGCGCTCGGCTCCTTCGTGTTTACCCTTCCAAGCTTTCTAGCTTTCCGAAAATCCTGCCAGCTACGATGGGCCATGTTTCTACAATGTCATCATTGTAACAATGATTGCTCCAACATCTCGACGGATGCTCGGGTAGCGGCGCTCAAACCTCGTTCCTTCTCGCTCTCGGCTATGACTAAATAAAACTACTCTGGCGTTGAAGTTTTACTTATGTAGCCGAGTATCCCCGTTTGATCGATCGTCAAAAAGCAGTGAAATCGATGGACCGGGTTAGGACGCGCATCCAGTCCCCGCATAGTCTCCGCATATGCAGCCTCAATTCTGATAAGTCAAGCCACGTCATTGACAAGAACAGAGCATCGGAACGGCCTTCCGTTAAGAGTCATCACCACTGGAACGAGATCAATGCAAGTTGATGGAACGTCAGTTTTTGAAAGATGCTAGTAGAGTTCAGCACTTGGACGGGATTATTAATGCTATCGCTACATACCCTTACCGATATACTATGTCACTGACTTGACGCCATCATCCCAAGGAAACTCACTGTAGTAATTGAAGTACTCAAAAAGCAATCAACCAAGACGGATTCCACACCAAACACCTGCGGCCTCCCAGAAGCCGTCTCAGACCCCATTCCTCGCAAATCGAAGCTCAGCCATCACTCAATGATGCCACAACCGGAGACAGCCAGCATTGCGTTGCAAGCCAAAGCACGTCTCCCCCTTCTTCTGCTCATCAGGGATCGTCTTGGTGAACAACCCACAATTATCACCCCCTCTCTTCTCCTTGGCGCCACCGGGAACCGACGGGTCGCCATTGTCAAAGTTGGAGGGCTTCTCGCTGAAATCAAGCTGCTCCTCGGGCTGGAGCGTGCGGCTCATCTTGAACCCACGCGCCTGCTGGAACGTCTTCGTCTCCTCGTATTTTAGCTCCCAGTCGGCCACGTGGTGCTGGCATCGGGAGTCAGCGTAGATGCTCATGTGTTGTTTGGCGAGTTGGCCGCCGAGGATTGAGCGAGCGGTGAGGGTGACGTTGGTGGTGTCTTCGGAAAGAGTGGGAAGGGAGAGGGCGGTTGTGAAGAGGGCAGCAAGGGTGATGAGGTCCTTCATTGTGTTGGTGATGTGAGTTGCGATGTGTGGTGATTTGGAGGATATTGCGAGACCAGTAGCTGTTTGAATTTTGAACAGGATTTCTTTACCCTGGGGTTGGGCTCTTATACGCATGGCCATGATAATTTGATATTGATATCGACATCCGGTTAGCATGTCGAATGCTCATTGGTTGAGAGACACCTCCTTTGTGGTCCTTTGCGCACAAGCTATTATGGTGTTGTCCTTGATTCTAAAGGGCACTATTAAAGTGTTGTTGGAAAAGGCAGGTCTCGGCCGCATCCCTTCAAAGAATTTGCTGCGTTCAAAGGATGGGAACAAAGGCGCGGCAAATATCTACATAATCGAGACAGAATGTTGACTATTCTTTAGATAATAAGAAACAATCTTCCTTGATAAGTCAACAATGTCCGATGATCATTTTCCGAGACAAGGCTGACGGCCGGATTGGTACATCAATAACGCGATCAACAGCCAGGCCTTTCTGCTTTCTGCTTATCAATAGTCGTCCCTTTGAAAAACCAGGGTAACATGCTCGAAGTCTGTTCTGAGACCGCTGTAGTGCTGAAGAATAACGGAGCGGCTACTTTTCCTTGATTTCTGAATGGTAAGCAGTTGGCAATTCAACGTTATTGTTCCTAAAGCGTAGCGCTTAAGATTCTGAAAATGAATTCTAGTGATAAGCTTTCCCTAGCCAAATCAATCGACCTGTCTATATGTCTTCTGGCTTGTATAGCGGCGCGTAATTGATCTTCGCTATCGACCAGAGCAAGAAGCCAGAGACCCAGAAGTATCCTGCCAGCTGACCAAGAACTCGGTACTTGTTCCCAATCAAGCTCTGATACTTGGCGATAATTTCGTCTTCGAGGAGGAATAGCAAAGGTTGACCGGAAAACCACACCAGTACCGTCCAGTCTCCTGGCAAACTTCCAGAGATCACACGTCGAGCAAAAAGATGCATTGCGCCCGACAGAAAAAACACGAGGAAGTTATTCAGGTATCGTGATAATTGACTTCGCTACCGCACGCAAAGCACATTCCCGGAGATCCAGCCCGCACATGCGGTCCCTGTACGATAGAACAAAAGATGCCAGAATTTGGTCCAGTAGTTGCGGAATGTGTATGCTTCGGAGATGGATCCAAAGAGTTGTGGCCAATCCTCTGGTTCGTCAACGCCAAGAGCAACGAAGACGATGGCGAAGAACGTGTGAATAGAAGTCAAGGCTACCCACTCGCATCCCACAGTCTCGAAGACTGTCCATATCCGAATGATGACATCACGAACGGTCACAGGGTCTTCGGTTGCTCTCAGACGGCGGAAGAAGACATGTTTAGATGGACTGAAGTCTTGAGGCTGCATTTGTAGGAAGCCCGGAAGATCGACAAGGTCATAATAGACACACATTACCGCGTAAAGCGCAACGAGAGAACATACTCTCCACATGAAGAAGTTCTTCCGAGAGATCTTTTGGCCTGTCGGACGTACTCTAGTAACGTTTTTCTGTGTCCTCGAATACCGCAGATTCGGCTGAATGAACCAGACCTCGGCCCATGTATTGGTCGAAAGCTCATTGTCCGTGAGATGCAAATAGCAAAGGAGGTATACAGTATAGAATATGACCGCAATGGCCCATATTCCGTTGTAGTGCTCATTGCTGGTCAATGTGGCAGTGCTCAGGAATGAATATAGAGCAAGCACAATGAAGAGGAGAGAAAAAAGGCCGCGAGAATGCCGCGGAGCCTTGGTGGCCAGCATGCCCGCAAGAATGGTCGAGGCCGAGCCTAGCAACGAAGCGAGCATTTTCGGTAGACGCTGGCCCAATGGTAAAAAGCACCGGTGGGACTTGAGCGCAATGTTTTGTTCGATACTGAGGGCACAAACAGTAATCGTGGACCCCTACTCTCGGTAAGCTCGAGTGGTGGACACCCTACTGTCGTTCACACCTTACTGTCGTGTATCTTTTGTATTAAAATTAATATAACAAATGTTTCTAATGAATTAAATTTCTTCACGAACGTTCCAATAATATAAAATTAAAGTTGGGGATTTAGATCATTCTATTCTTGTTTGTGTATTATACAGTATTTATAAAATATAATAAGTTTTTACATGAAATCTTAAATTCATATTAAGCACTTTTGCGGGAAACGATATTAGATATGGGCGTCATTAGGGTATCCACCACTCGAGCAGGGGTCCACGATTACCTAGTTATGATGGCTATAACACTGTTGCGGTTCTTTGGGGAACAACAGGAACAAAATGCATTGCCTCATGTTCGCGAGTGACTATGCCAGATAGAGGTAGGGTACGCGGTAGCGAGGGAGCATGGGCAAGTTTTGGCCGCCTAACCAACGTACTTTTTAATAGGAAAAGACACCTAATTAAACGAGCGACTTTTGTCTATGTTTCATCCGATTAGTGCTGACACTCTCCTTTGGGTGATGTTGGCTATAGGAGATTTCAATTGCCCTATCTACCTAGGAATACAGGCTCATCTATATACTGGGCTGATCAATCTAGGCCCTATAGATAATGAGGCATTTAGTGGAGCTGGTATGCCCTGAGCATAGCCCTTGTTGTTCGGCATACAGCCTGGCTGACAGTGATCCAGGATTGCGATATGCTAGACCTGATTTGGCTTAGTGCTGCTGGAGAGACTGCCCCAGCCATTCTCCAACAGGTGAAACATTATGAATATCCTTGAACGGCGGACTAAACACCTTCATCTCGATCGGCATCCAAGCGGAGCCATTCAAATCATCCATGAGGGCCGCGAAAGGCGGAGCAATCTGTGAAAACAGCATCTTACATCCTTCCAACATTTCCGTCCAACATTGTAATTTTGGGATTTGGCACTTACATTAGCTTGTTGACGTGGACATTCACCAGATGAGGCATGTGGTCGGCATTAGGATACCGAAATTGGTAGAGTATGCAACCTTGCCCTTCGCATATAAAGCTCAAAGGAATCCCATGAGTTGTTTGTATGTCCAATCAGCCATTCCCTTCATTCTGTCTCCAAGTCGCCAGCAACACGCGCATTCCTGATCTTACTATCTGACCCGTCCTCAAATTCACAAACACAGATCATGAAGCTCACATTCATTCATACTTCTATCGCCTGGGCTCTTCTTGGCGCTCCAACCCTGGTGGTCTCGGGCAGTAGTCCTCCTCCTCCTCCTGACCAACGCATGGGGCAGGACGGAAAGCGAAGCCTTGCCGTCACCAATCTTCCTCGCGAGTGGCTTGGTCATTACAAAGCCAGCATCGAGAAGTAGATGCCAACTCTGTTACTACAGGGCTTCCGCAAGCTTTCGCAGTCATCTCAAATTATCCCAATAAGACTAGTGGCTGGAAGCAGATGGGATAGAAAGGGCTGTTGCGTGGAACGTCGGGAGGGGTTGTATCTGAGTTCGGCTTCAGCGGTCGTGACATGGGGATGGGATGGAACGGTATCGGAGTGTTTCCTAATAGTTCAACGTAACCTGTGATCGAGACATCGCAATCATGTCTTGCGAAATCATGATGCAAGCTCGAGGCCTTGAAGTCAGGCAATAACTCTTTAGTATTAGAGTGAGGTACGTGGCATCATATTAAGGCTTTTGAGCACCCGGCTCTTGCAGTGAGGCACTGGGAGACCTCGAAGTGGAGCGTGTAAGCGTGTGGGGGCACTATCGACCTGTCCACATATCCGGTTATGATTTAACCGCGACCAAGCTTCTTCATTGCCCTTTGATAGCTGTGGTCTATAACGATAAGTAATTGAGCCTTTTTGTATTCTATGAAGAACTCGATGTTCGAGTGGGCGAGAAACGGTCACCAGACCTGTCACGTGCCTTAGGGTTGGGTCAAGCTAAACCCTAACACTAGACCCTAAACCAAAACGCGGGGTCCCGCTTCTTCAGCTCCTTGGATGCCCGCAACTCCTTAGAACACCAGCCATCAATAATATTTTACAGTTAGTCAGACCTCGCAAGTTTAGGGAATACACCAACTTAGTTCCATGATACAAAATGAGTGCGATTGAGGAAAGTAGTGATGGGCCAGTGGAGGTCATCCAGGTCTTGATTGCCCTTCATTCTCAGTTTGGAGCTCAAGAGCTCTGTGGACCTCTGGAGGTGCTCAGCAATGCTCTTCACAAGATCAACGATCCAGGTACCACCTACTGTGTCACACCTCAACCCGTCCTATAGCCTATGTGATATGCTGATTGACCTGTGTCTTTCTTTGTAGAAAGCAAAGCCTTTGAATGCACAATAGCCGCAGCCTCCCCGGGCGTCACCTCCTCCTCAGGTCTCACCATCAAAGCCGACGTCGACTTCAAAACAGCCCACGATGACCTCCACTACTACGATGTCCTGATCATCCCGGGTGGTCGAGGAGTCGAGCAGGTCATCCAGAAGGACACCGAGCCCATTCAGCTGATTCAAGCCTTCGCCAAGCTGCAACTGTCAGACCCGTCCAAAGAACGCACTCTCATGTCCATCGGCACCGGTTCCCTCATTCTAGGCCACGCCGGTCTCCTGCAGGGTTTGGCGGCTACTACGCACCCGGATTACTACACCAAAATGGAGATCATTTGCAAAGAAGCCGCCAGGAAGGGCGAGTCCTTGGAGCAGACGGACGTCATGGAAGAGAACTACGTGGTCAACAACGCGCGTTTTGACCTGGGCGAGAATCTGGATGAGAATCCCTTCATCTTGAGTAAGCGGCCGGAAGGGAGGCGGAAGTCCATTGCCCGCAAGGGAAGCAATGCGTGGAAAGAGTCGGTTAAGCGCCGCGAATCGAACGCGAGGAGGGCTTCGCTCAGGTTGGGAGGGTTGAGGGTCATTACCTCTGGTGGGGTGACAAGCGGCTTGGATGCAAGCTTGTACCTCGTGGCTGCTATGGCGTCTCATGAGTCGGCGCAAGAGGTTGCCAGGGTTCTGCAATACAGCTGGAACAAGGGCGTTACGGTAGAGGGCATTGATGTGTGAAATTGGCTCCAGATTGGCACTGTGCTACCCTTTAGATGGATCTGAAGCAGCTATTGAGATCTCAATTGAATTACGAACCCGCTCAGACCCAAATACCCATTTCAACTTTCTTTCTCAGTGTGTATAAACAAAGAACACATTCTTCCTATCGGTCTGATCCGCAAACGCCATCTTCTCCTTCAATTCTTCCTTCTCATCCTCGCTCATTCCAGTCAATTTCCTCTCGTTCTGTCGATTCAAGTAGTCATTGTAAAGCCGCAATGCGACCACCACAAAGCACAACGCAGAGAGCGTCGCAATGATACTGATCTTGCCAGAAATATAAACTGGCGCTTGCTTCTGCTGAAAAGTTTGCGTGCCCAGGATATTGCCCACACAGAATGCGATCAGTGTCAGTGCGTTCGCCGTCACCTTCTTCGAATGCCCGGCAATGTTCGATGCGTTCCACGCAAGCAACAGCATGAAGGCGGCACCGACCGTTCCTGTGAGGAATGATGCAGCCAGGAGTCCCGCTTTGTTCTTCGGAATACCCCCGGGGTCGAGGCCGATCATGAGTCCTGCGGCGAGTATGGTTGGGAGGATGCATATCAACATTACGATCGATCGATCCCTCCATTTATCGGATAGATACCCGACTAATAGCACGAACACGACACCGATGGCTCCACTGGGAGTGTTAAGAATGAGCGCCTGTTGAGAGGTGTAGCCGAACGTGGTCAACAGGATGCTGGAGAAGTTGGAGATGCCGCCGTTGGGGATAGAGCTCAGCAGTGTTGCTAGACAGACGAGCCACACCCTGCCATCCTTGAATGTTTCGAAGACTTGATCTCGTTTGAGGTGAGCATTTTGCGTCCCACTGGTCAGCAGTCAGTAATATACTCTATAGAGCTAGCATTCGCGGAGGGAATCTTACCTTTGGTTATCCTTGACCCTCATCAGGGCAGCGACTTTTTCTGCGTCAGTAAATCTCTTAGCCTTCACGGGCGAGTCCGGCAAATAGATTGCAACGAGGAGCCCCACGACCATGGTCAACCCTCCGATAGCAAGGTAAAAAATCCGCCAACTGGCAAACTTGGTCTTTGCAAAGCTGACGCCGTAGGCCACAAAGCCGCCAAAAATCATGGTAAGGCTGTTGCACACATAGAACCAGGATACTCGGCGGCCCTGCTCAGATTTCTTGTACCACATCGCGATAATGAGTACCAATATTGGTGCAACGCTATGATTTTATGGGTAAGTTTTGGCGGATTGGGAATGGCAGCATACCAGCTTTCGAAGATACCAAGCAGGACACGGCAGACAGCGAGGCCTGCAAAGGTCGTACATGCAGCGTGACATCCTAGTACAAAGCCCCAAATAACGATGTTGACACCAAGATAGACTCCCAAGCGCGAAATGTGCTGTGCGAGGTACTGAGTTGGGAACTCGGCAGCTAGAAAGCCTGCGTCAAACTTAGTACATAGCTCGCGCTTCACAGGTGAGTGTAAAAGACGTATGTTACCTATGTAAAACAACATGCTCAAGTTGGAATAATCCTGGCCCACCAAATGCGTTTGTTCTCTAATTCCCATCACGGCAGTATAGCTCAACGTCGTCTTGTCCAAGAATTGCAAGAAGTATACCGCGGCAAGAAGGGGCGCAATGGTCAGATCGATCTTGCGGACCAGTCTCCTCAACTGAACTGGATCTTCGAGGATTGCGGCGCCTTCTTCCGCAATCTCCACGGCTCGCGGGTGGTTTTCAAGGAACGCGAGAGCTTCGTCTGCATCGCGGAGAGTTTCGACTGTTCCTGCACGGTCTGAGGTCGATAAAGATAGTTTGCGGCTATCGAGTGACGCGAACGGGTCGTGCTTTTCTTTTGTTGTATGCATGATGACCGCTGCAGTCAACTAGGCGTCGGAAACGAGAACGCGGAGAGAGGCGAGAATTTTGTAACATAGGAAATCACCACCACGTATTTATTATACCGTGTTGCTTCCGTCAATGAAGTCATATCGTCCCTCAATCTGGCGAGATGCCCACAAGATTGCTATCGCGGCTTGTGTGACAATCTAAACCACCTTCCGTTTCGGGAAAAAGATCTTAGCGACGATCTTTGACGCCTCTCGATTGGAGTGTTTCAGGCCATGGGATTTGCTCAAGGCACTTCTCTCTTAGATATTCAATAAGATAACTCAGATGTGCGCAAATAGTAATATAGAGACAGAAATTGCGCAGGTCACGGGTTAATGCTCACGCGTCGAGACGCCAAGACATCTGGAAGAGAACCTCATAGAATTATGAGAGCCATGACCCAAACCTTATCCGCAGAGTTGACCGTGATGGGTTGACAATTCAGTTAAGTATACTGCAAGAAGACGAAGTATTCACAATTGACATATCTTCCTTAAGTAGAAGAGAGGACCGTTGCTCAGCAAATTGGAGACGTAAGCCGGAATTTGGAGTGGAGAGGCATGCAAAGACAAGTGGCCCAATTCCGGCGATGAAGAGCATCACTGCATCGGCCTCTGTCGACAATGCTATAAACGCAGATACCCGAGATATTGTTGAAAGAAGCCCTCCGAAATTTACAGAGATTCCTAGGACACAGGTTCAAATTGTTAGCCGACGGTATTGGGAGGGCCGGAGACGTAGTTCTTCAGACTAGTTAGCGTGCGTACGCTTCTGATTTTGACCAGCTTTGAGCTGTGTAGCATTTCAGTAGGTGCCTAACCCCTGATGAGAAGACTGCTGAATCGCCTGTGTAATTCCCTTGACCGTATAGTCCAATTAGCCGCCCTAGTCGTGCAGCTTAAGCCCCTCTGTAAGATGTTTCCTCACTGGGCCAAGTGTTGCGCTATAATGTTGCAGCCTTCTTCCAACTCTCTCGTCTATCATGGATGGAGGCGTATAGGCAATTGCAGGTTGCATCAAGCCATTGCCGTGGACTGGCCTTTGCGGCCGTCCATGTCTCACGACTCTTCCTTTGAATTCCACAGGCTCTTCACAGTGGCTTCCGGCCACAAAGACACGAGAAGCAGTAGACGTGCGAGGGCAGAGCATTCTCCTTATCATGATTTGAGAGATTGCCGAGTAGGGGAGGCAATTCGGAGATCCGAAATGAGTACGAAAGTGCCACTTTAGGGGTGAGGGTTCAAGGCTGGTAACGCTCTGTGCTTGCCAGCGAAGCGCTGGAGAGAATACAGGAGATGAGAGACGGCGTCAGGGTTCTTCTATATCTGTTAACATTGACAGCTTGGCGGGGAGACTCAGACGGGTATGGAGTCGGGCAAAGAGCATCGAGGCGTGAGTGAGAGGATCGGCTCATCTCAAAATCTTGCTCACTGGCAGAGCATATTTGACAATGAGGAGAAGCGCTATGGGATTGTAGTGAGCGAGATTTAAATGCAAGTCAAGAAGCAAGACTTCGAGTCCCACGATTGAAAATTCATTTATGACACTCGTATTGAAGCTACTGGTAATGAACACCTTAGCTCGCTCTCCCACCTTGGCCACCTTGTTTTAAGACATCGCCGACACAATTCCAACTTGTACTTCTTTCCATGTGAAACATAGAAAATAACGTGCTTGCGGCCTTCTCTTGCTTATGATGCCCGCATGATGCCTGCATGTCAAGACTTCAACCATTTTGACTCGATCTGGAAATAGTGGGCAGCCACTCATCTCTCCATCGTGGCAAACGAAAGTAGATTTCCGGAAAATGCACAAACTCAGATCCATTGAACCTTCAAATACTACGATGCCCTCCGAACGAAGCGCACTCAAATCTGGGGTCGATCCCGCAAGAGATGACGTAGAAGCTCCTTGCTACTCACCCGCTTCCTTGGATCTTTCTGGAGGCAATCCATCATATTTCGGTTCAGTCTGCTCGAATATCTCGTCGGCATGTCCCTGGCTTGACGCGACTCGGACCTCTGAGCCCATATCTCCCTGTTCCTCCTCGTTTCGGCCCAAGTGCTAGGTAATGGCTGAAAAGGAGGCCGAAAATGCGCCAAAGCGTGAATGATCGCTCCAAGACCCCACACATCACTCCTGTGTGTATACTGTGCACTCTCCGGGGCCAGGTAATCCACGAATGTCAATGGTGATTTGGTCTCCCGTTGAAGGGTGGCTAAGCCAAAGTCGGCGAGCACAATACTCGGATAAAGCAAGCCTTTTACTTGATTATATGTCAGTGATGATCGAAGGAAGATATTGCCAGGCTTGACGTCTCGATGGACCACTGTCTGCCATCCCTGTGGATCTTGGTCAGGATGCTTGCGATCATGACCATAATGAAGCAATGCGAGAGCCTCTGCAATCTGCACAAAGACATGCCAGATGAAGGACTCTGGTAATATTTTTCGCTTCCTTATGATATGGCTTAGATCCGGTCCCTTGCAGTACTCAAAGTACAACGTCAAGGAAGGGTCTCTGGTGTGATGACTGTACGCTATCAAGTCGATGATTCTGTTGTGAGGGGGCAAAATATCATGCAAGATCCGGACCTCAAGAGGTTTGGTATTCTCCATCATTGTGAACCGGGAATGAATTTTGCGGACGAGTAACACCCCATCAGCCTTGCGTCTGACGAGATCGCAAGTAGCTGTTCCTCCTGTTGAGATTCGTCGAACAGATTCGAAATCTTTTGTGCTTCCATGAATTCGGCAGTGGCCAGGAAAGGTCATTGCTTGAGGTTGTTGCGCTTGTACCACCGGGGCAGAGCGTCTTCGGGCCGTTACTCCTGACGAGCGCCCAGAAATAACATTGTGTCTCCTTTCGCTCCTCCGAGAAAAAGGCATGCTGGCTTCTTTAATTCGTTGTTTGGGGATTGACGATCAGGACCCAATGAAGGTCATCACTGCACGCGGACTTGTTTGTAAGATGCCGACATTTTGTAAGATTACAGCCTATGCTGCTTTGATTCCCTCCACCTCATCCTTATTGTCGCAGAAAAATACTGGTTCTTGAACTTCGCTGAAGCAAATCCCTTTGTTTCCGGGTTTTAAAGGACAATGGCGGAACACAAAGAGCAAAAAGCTACCCGAGAAGGCAACATATTGCGGGCTACGAGAACAACAACGAAGCTTTTCTAGGACAGTATTGGGTTACTGTAGAGATAATGACGCCAACGGCCGACCTGCCCAACTCGCGATTGGAATGTCAGGCAAACCCTTGCCGAGCAGATGCCCGGAATCTAGTTCGCGGAAGATTACCTAACATCTCACGCGATAAAGCGCACCTCTGTATATTCGACACTCAGCACGGTTTGTGTAATGTTTTCAGACGTGTCTCTATCGACGCCGAGCAACACAGCAGTACGTAGAGTGGCTGTCTTGCACGGAGGTCCCCAAAAGAAGCATGCCACCAAGCAACGAGTGTGATTACAATATTGCCAATCTTCTTCAAAGAATCGACTTGCTTCCATACGGCTCTTCTCATGATCCCGCCACCTTCCGAGAATAAAAGTTCAACACAAAGCACTGGCAATTCTCATGCTTGCTCTATCATTCTTTCGTGTAGGATAACATGAGACTCGCTCACGAGTTGAGGCACAGAGAGGTTGATCACCGTGAAGTGAGTAGAGGACTGGTGCTTCCGTTTTCTTTTCTTCCGCGCTGGAAATGTCGAAGCTTTCTGCGAACAAGCGTGCACGATTGGGGTTTCTCATCGGTAGAACTGTGTTCGTTATTGAAGAAAATCTGACAGCCTCGCAAAGACTTTTAGAAGTCCAACACACAAGACTTCGCCCTTCCAATTTTAGCGTTGCATTTGTTGAGTTATATATAATTGAATAAGTGATCTAGGAGTACATACGCATTTTTAGTCACTATTCTTAACAGGTTATAAGCCCGGTTAGCGTAATAGTAATTTATAAACAAACGTAGTTCCGAAATCGTATAAAATTATAATTAATAAGTTTAAGAAAGGTTACGTATTCGATCCGGTAATAAATGATTAATTAAAAAGAAAAAAATTATTACATATTTTATTTTACTTATTTAATTAAAAGAGAATATTAAATTATATAATTAAATAATTAATTTAAAAAAAAAAAATTTTAAATTATTATTCTTAATAAATTATAAATTTAATTAATATAATAATATTTATAAACAAACGCAGTTCCAAAATCGTATAAAATTATAATTAATAAACTTAAGAAAGGTTATATATTCGATTTGGTAATAAACAAATAATCAAAAATAAAAAAATTATAATATATTTTATTTTACTTATTTAATTAAAAAAGAGTATTAAGTTATATAATTAAAAGAATATATATATATTTTTTTAATTATTATTCTTAACAAATTATAAACTTAATTAATATAATAATAATTTACAAACAAATATAATTCCAAAATTGTATAAAATTATTAATTAATAAGTTTAAGAAAGGTTACATATTCGATCCGGTAATAAACGAATAATTAAGAATAAAAAAATTATAATATATTTTATCTTACTTATCCAACTAAGGGAGAGTATTAAAATTGAATAAGTGATCTAGGAGTGCGTATGCATTTTGAGTTACTATTATCAACAATGTTTGAATAATCCTACCGCGAGGATTGTAAGCACTAGCATTATTGGCAGGCGCATATTGATGGAAAGAACAAGAGTTTCGTGACCCAGACCACTACAGTCTACTCCAGCTCCGACCAATTGCATATGTTTGAATGTGGAAATAACGGGAAACTGTTGGTAAGGTAGAATAATCTATCTGACCCAACAGGAACACTAGTGCGCCAACGATTCTCTGTGGTGTTTTGCTGTTGGGTTTGGTTGAAGGTGCAACTTCTGTTAATAAATTGTTATTTCATTCCTTCAAGTCGCGTTCTCATAAGAGCTATGAAACACGTCCTGCTCGAGGATTGATTTATTTCCAGCCAGTGCATGCAGATGACAGATGCTACATGTTCCAAATGTAAGGTAATTGTTTCAAGGAATTCTACTTAACTCTTTTATTGCTATGTCTCGAAATGCAGCTTGTTCTGTCCTTGCATTTTGGAGCGTGTTCTTCGGAGTCAGCGTTCTTGCAAATCCGCTCATGACTCGAGACATTGGGGCCCACTTGTATCCACGCGCCAATCCTTGCGAGCCCGGCGGCACGCCTATCCTGTACAAGGAGTACCACTCAGATTTGTGCCCTCCGAAATTCAGGTTGAAGCCCCCACCGGACAATTCATGTCCACTGGAGTGGCAGACCTTTGCGGAAGGATGTACTACTTACTGCGAGATTCGGCAGTGGTTCTCCTACGGGCAAGAAGTCCCGGTCGTCAACAACCCCTATTGCCATGGTCCCCTCACATGCAAAGTCTCTTCGAGCAAAGCTACCACCTACACATGGAGCGCCCATGTCAACGCAGGCTGGATGAAAGCATTTGTGGCCGGAATAACTGGGGGCTACAGCAGTGCGGATACAATAACAACTCTGCAGTCCACTTTGATCGACCTGAAGAGAGGCGAGTGCGGCTACTTCACTTTTCTGCCCACATTACACAACTCATGGTAAGCCAGATGCCACACAAGGCAGCATTTCTACTAGAGGCGAGGACTTACACATTGCCAGCGGATCTTTGACCGAGGGCATCTGGGGCAATAGAAAATGCAACTTTCCCACAACGTATGGCAACGTTTGTACACAGCAACCTGCCCGTACCCCTGATGGGAAAGGCGTCCGTGGTGCAACAATCTTCGTTTGGACCGATTGCGGCACGAATGAGAGATTGCCAATGGAAAAACAAGACGAAGCCTATCGGCATCCCGGTGTTGCCCAACCTCAATCGCTCTATGAAGAGTTTTTGGAGATGAAAGAATTGGACTAAGTCCGAATTGCTTGGGAACTTACGATTGTCCAATTCAAAGATCCTAGTCTTTGTCGCTAAAGCCAGATAATGTACTACATCTAGGCTCAGATTGCGGTTATACATATCAAAGATGGAAGGGCGAAGAGACTCTGCGGCAACTTTGACTGCATCACCATTTTTGGTTATTACTCCATCCATCACAATCGACGTAGTATTGTTTTGACAGTGGCCAGCTTTCAAATTCGGAAGCTATGACCAGAGACGGACTGAGGACGTACAACGGAGCTGAAGTCTTTGACTATGTGGAGTATACAAGCTTCCAACTTGATGCGATCTGGAATCGGGCTTCCTGTTCACAACCAAAGAAAGGGTAATATAGCAGTCGTAGCAAATTGAGACGGAAATGCAATGCAAGACCAATGGATGCGACCTTTCTCCCTCTACTGAAACATGCTTCGGCTGCTCATATCTTCGAATACACGCTGGCTGAGGCGGGAGGTCATTCTGGCAAAACTGAAGAATTCAAAACTTCGACCTTCTTAGGCTTGCGTTTTCTCGCTTTGTTTGCTAAAATTTCACAATCACCTAAGAAACTGCTGTCTACCTTCGCAAACGCTGCATGCTGACTCTAGGTAAGGATGAGTTTCCTTCATGCTGTTTCCACGGTGCAAGACAACTGTCAAGAATACCCCCTGTTGCTCTCATTCTAGAAGCTGAACTACTGGTAGGAGATTTGCAAATATATTGCGCAGGCTTGCGTAACCCTGAACAGTAAAGTCTGTTCGATAAAGAGTTTGGGTCCCACGAGTTTGAATCATCGAGGCCAGAGATTCCAGGAACAGTAAGCTTGCAAAGCTTGACAATACTTGGAAAGTATACAGGCTCAGTCTCGAGGTGATTTTGCTGACAGCATTTCGTGAGATAAGCATTACTAATGCCTCTGGATCTTCCGCTTTCCTTGGTGGTTTTGAAATGTCTTCGAAGTCGCTCTTGATGCAGGGTTCATCGGCTTCGTGAAGTGCATCATTGCAGCCAGTCTCAATTGATTCTGCGGCTCCTTCGAGCACGTCCTTTTTTTCCCCTTCAACATATCTGCCCTCTGGGTCGAGATGCATTTCCAAACTGAAGCGACCCCTGATTACCAAGGGAATGACAATGCGGGATGCAATCCTGTTTCTCTACACTCACAGGTGTGGCTTATTGATACTGTTGAAATGAAAGGTCCGAAAAAGATGCCATGAGGATCTAAGTGATGTTTAACTGTTAGATATTGAAGGCTGTTTTGATGAATGGAGCCGGAGCTTGGAGAGTGGCTTGGTTGGCGGTGCCTTTTGGGCGCCCTAGTCAGGGACCAGCAATACACCGAGGATTGGCCACAAGGAGTGGCGATTCGCTGGACTTTCAGTCTTCAAGCGACGTCCCCATCAAATGTCGTGATTCATTCAATTTGGTGGTGACGACATGTCTGCGGCCTTTGCGAATTACATCCTCAGCCGGCGTAGCCATGGTCTCAAGGCCACAGCATAAGTCGCGATGCCACCAACCATCCCACCCAAATGCCCTGCATGGCCCAACCAGGTGAGCTGGTTCTGAACCATACAATATCCGCTGAAAGCCGCGAATAGCGCGCTGAACGCCCACAAAGGTACTGCGATAGGAAGGAAGGCCACCCCGATAGGAAGGTGTGGATATCTGCACATCAAAGCAGACGTCATTCCCAGCAATGCCCCAGAAGAGCCAATACTGCCACCATTTTCTCTTGCATTTGGACCCCATTGGCGGCCCTGACTCTTGCTTCCCAGGGCTTGCCAGTATATCGATCCTGCGCTGCACGTCACGCTTGACACCAGCCAAAGAGCCACGTATCCTCCCGGCCCGAAGGTTGAGATTGCGATTGGTCCAAAGCTATGCAAAGCGTACATATTGAAGCCCAGGTGCATTAGATCGACGTGATTGATGGATGATGCAAGCAATGTCCACCATCGCCCGGCTTGCCAATTCTGAAGTGAGCAGATCATGTTCTGTTGCATGAAGTTTGTCGGCTTTCTGTTCTTGTTCTCTGCGAGCTCTCTTTTGGCATTGAAATTGTAGGCGAAAACGATCGAGCAGACACCGAATGTTCCCCAAGTGAGGGCGCGAGAAAGCGATGGGCTTGAGGGATATTGCGAGCCAGAGTGGATGGTGCGCGTGAAGCGGGCCGGGACTTCAGGGCGCAAATAGGACTGTCTTTCAAACTGGAGGGCCGGATTAGCTGGTGTGCAAGGACTTGAGCTTGGTAGAGGGCAGGGTACTTGCTGTTCGACCCGACGAAAGTGGCTCTATTCTGATCCGGAAAACGCGATGGACATTGTTGCGACTGCGGGTGGTGCTTGATATGAGGATACGATGCATTACTCACAGAGTCGATGAATCTCTATGTCAATTGGAAGTCAGTCGAACAGCGGTCGAGAGGATGTGCTATATCTGTATAAAGCATCAGTACATTACAGCGCTACTTTAGTTTTATTACAGAGGAAGAGAGCTTCGAATGTTGCTGAGAAAGTGAGAACTCTGTCCTTCTCGACCTCAACGTTTCTCCATCGTTCTTATAGCTCTATTGTGTTGTGCACAATGCTTCAAGGTCGAGAATAATGGTACTCCCACTTCAAGAGCCCTTAATCGGCCACGCAGCCTCCTCCGCATCCCCACTGCCTTTCAAGATTCCTTCCAGTATCGAACTCATTGCACATCCAGGAACGGACATCTGGCGTAAGCCTCCCCATCGCGACATCTTCAATGGACCCTTCCTCTATCGTTCCCTTCCGCTTTCAACCTTCCGCCGCGCTCGCGTGACCGTCCGAGGCGACTGGAACACGCTCTACGATCAAGGTGGCCTCTGTCTCGATCTACCTCAAGGCACACAAGACAAGGGAAAGCGCAAATGGATCAAAACAGGCGTCGAGGCGTACGGTGGGAGGCCTAACATCGGCACCGTTGCATGCGATCGCTGGGCCGATTGGAGCTTGGTCCCGATGACTGACCCTGCAAGCGAACTCACTGTGGAGATGGAGAGGGAGGTTGTAGATGGGAAACCCACGAGCTCGCTTTGGGTGAGGGGCAGGGAAGGAGAACAAGATCAATCGGTAGCCGTAAGGGAAGTGACATGGGCCTTTGAGGATCTCTGCGAAGGCGATTGCTGGGTGGGTGTGTATGCCGCAAGACCTACCAAGGACGGAGATGATGCAGAGAAGGTCTTGAAGGTGCAATTCAAAGATCTTGTCATCGAGACTTTCTAGCTTTCACCAGCTTAAGGAAGGATCCTAATCTTCCGATATCTTTGGTTGTATTATGGCTGGCGGTTCGCAGGCTCGGCTTCTCCCCTAGCCAGTACATTGATACTATATAAATTGATTTCTAGCTTCTTATTAGGGTTCATGTTGATAATTTGTATATGATCGTGCTTATAGTAACAATCCAATAAACTTATTGTCTTTTCACTTTACTATTTTACGGCATACAGTAACGCGTCAAAACTCTGTACCAAAACGCAAAAAATGCGCATTTCGCGTTTCCACTCTACCAACTCCACTGTCCTCCACCATATCTACTACTATACCACGTACTCCGTTGGTTCCAATTTCTGGTAATAGGACTCCTAGGAAGGAGTTCTATCTATCTGAAAGAGCAATTATTTATAAAGCTTCTTATTCTAGAGATAAACTTATTATTATTATATGATGCGAAAACCTTAAAATATCCTCCGTTATATTTATTATTCGCCGTTATCCTACTCGGCTTAAAAGGGTTTCAAAAGCTAGATCTGGATATCCCCTTAAGCTATCCGATCGAAATAGAAGATCTATTATATATATTATTAAGGGGGAGCTAGCAATCGAATATAAAGAACTTATATCGCGATACGAGCTTGAATATTCGAAATTTATTATCTATTGTATTTTCAAAAAGTATAGTTTTGTTAATTAATTTGTCTAGAAGAAATTATTACTTTCAGAAGCTATAATAGCTAAACAGCTAGCTTGATATAAAATACATAAAAACTGGACCTTTAAATAATAGTAAAAAGTAATCTGGTTTAATAAATATTCTATAAAATAAAGCAAAAGCAAAAAATATAAATAAATATTCTGTTTCTTTAACGAATATTTTAAGAAAAAAAATAATATAACTAATTCTAAAAAGAAAAAGTATATCCGTAATAATATAAGAAAGGTTCTATAACTCAGAATAGTATAACCTTATTATTATAAATAGGAATAAAGTAATAAAAAGGAGGGAGTATTTAGCAAATAGTTATAATTATTGATTTAATTTTTATGTACCTTATCTTCTTAGCAAGAGGATTTGATGAGACTTATCAATATACAAAATTATATATTAATTACTTTTCTATAACTTTTATATATAATCTTTGCTTTGAAATTTATTCACTGGTAATATAAATTAAGTTAGGAAGAGCGACTTTTTTCTAGGAAAGTATCTTAGTCCTATAGAAGCGGAACAGACTTATGTCACCCCCTGGTGATATAATACTGTCTCAGGTACAGAGGATAATACCAATAGTTTCGGTTTGTGTTAGTACGAGACTAATCAAGTTTAGGGTTAAGATTAAGTAAATGGCCTGGAGCAAGGCCCCGGTTAAAGAATTTAATTAATTATTAAATTTATCTTATAAGGCCTTTTTCCAGGGATTAATCCTCAAAGATTCCTACTTGTAAAATATTTTGAACCGAAAATTTCTAGGCCAACCGGGAATTTTCGTCTAAGCAACTACTCCAGGGGCCAGGATAAACGTAAGATCAACTCGCACTAACGCAAACTAAAACTATTGGTGTCATCCTCCGTACAGTACGCCAGCTTCAGCCTCACTGGTAAATTGTACGTGACTTCAGGTACTCTTCTCCAAGCTTCCACCCATCCTCGAAGGTGTTTCCAGAGCGCACGATACATGCAATGGATCCTCTCGGCATTGTTCCCAGCATTGCTGCGTTGGCTGCCGTGGCTGTACAATCCTCTTATTTAGCGTTTCGGATTCAGCAAAAATATAGCTCGAGTCACCGCGCGCTGCTGAAGCGTCGCTACGGAGCAGTCATTGCGACTTGCATCTCGTTCGTCTTCCCAGATATAGTCAGAAACTATGTCAGGGTCGAGCGCGACATCCTGCATGGACCTGATGAAAATGCGTTGGCATTCAGACATGGTGTGACTGATGAATGCAATATTACAGCCGTAGCAGTGAGTTCGAAATTAGTGGAAAAAAGAAACACAGGAAATTGTTGACAATCACAGGGAGCCATCATTGCACAAGTTGCTATTACTGGGATTTCGTTACCGAATTTGAGCTCTACCCACTGGGTTGCCCATGCAATACTGCTGCTTGCTGTTGTCTCGGGCTGTCTTGCTGTATACTACGCATGGGTACTTCAAAGGACAATCGGCAAGCTGTATCAACCGAGTCACATCAGAGACTGGCTAAGACTGGGTCCCCCAAGCGATTCTAAAGACCAAGACAATCTTCGAGCTTCGCTTGCCGCGATCTTTATTGTTTCAGCTCCATCTACTATGGTCAAACTTTCCATCATCTCGTTCCTCATCGGTCTTGCAATCTACCAGGGTTTTGTATGGACCAAGGACATCGATACGACAGCCGCACCTGGTGATAGCCACGACGTATTTATCACATTCATCGTGGCAAACGGACCGTGTTTTCTATTTTTCTTTTTCATCTTCTCCTTCAAGAGCGTTGAGGATCTACTCAGGGGAGCTAGGCACATTGATGACTATACGCTAAATATGGATACAACGGACTCTCGCGATTTTGACGGCTCTTTACCGCCATCAGAGGCGATGGGACAACGTTCGATGCTTTTTCAAGCCCCCTCAAAAATTGCCGCTTTGAACAGTGCAAGCCAACATACAGTTGGAGACCTCCCTGCTGCCTTGGAAAAGGCAGCTCAAGCCCATGTTCAGTGTGCTGAGGCAGACCGTCTAGTTGCTATGGAATATGCCAAGTTGTCTCAAACTGAATAACAATTATTTGAACAAGTTACAATCAGCTAGAAAATGCAATTGCATGCCGCGCAGTCTTATCTAATAATCAAATAGCGGTAGAGGCCCAGAAGATGCCAAGGCAATGATCTCGCCACTCGGTATTTGCCATTACTTCTGCTGAGTCTTGTCGGCCCTACCACTCCGCTCATTTGTTTGCCGTTATGCCAATTTGCCTGCGAGAGCAACTTGCACAAAGATCCGAGATTCATATTCTCGTCCTCCCTACCCCGTTGAGAATGCTTTTGTGACTCCGATCAAAATATTAAATTCTTCCACATCTGTCTCTTATCCACACAAGTCCTAGCACCTATGATTCAACACCCTCAGAGCATGCCCAACGCTATAAAGTTTTCCGACAAGATACTACCAATGAACCCCAGGCGATGTACCCTTTAGTATAAGCAACCACTGTAGTCTTTTGTTCGAGCTCCGGTAGGGAATTTCGGAATCATCAAGATTTCAGAGGACCGTTAGCGCTAACACTCCAGGCATGACCACTCTATTGGAGGTACCTTGTGGTTGTAACTTCTATGTTGTGCTCTCCGCATCAGACAGAGACCCCCAAAGAAAGACAAAATAATTTTGGATCGGTCGCTAACACTGCTTGTAGACTTTGAATAAAGGATTCATCAAGTAATACATCCTGGGTGACAGATTTGGAGACAAAGTATGAACAAGGAACAGACCCTGATCGAGGGGTGGATCGAGAAGTATAACGTTGGTGTGAATTTGGAAACAGACTTTAACTGCATCAAAAGGGGTTTTGGGCTAGCCCTGCTGTCTTCAGCCGAATGTTCTGAACCCATCAATGTTCTTGAACCGGTGTAAGCACACAACTGCATAGCTTTATTATTCCTTGATTCCAAGCAAGGATACATATTTACTGCTTGTACTTTCGCTAAAAATAGTATTATTAATATAACAACATTTGAAAGTAGTAATCAGTTTCGAGATCAAATTTCAAAAAGATTATAACAACAAAAGTAATATTGCAACCAATGATTTTATATTTAACCTTTTTAAAAAAAATTATTTTAATTGTAATTATTTTTATAACTCTTGATAAATTTTGAAACAAATTAATATATATTTTAAAAAAAATTTGAATTAAAAATTTGAATTAATTTAAATTATATTTTCAATTATATTTATATAATTAAATTCTTAAAAACATAAATAAATATTTATATTTATATTTATATTTATATTTATATTTATATTTATATTTATATTTATATTTATATTTATATTTATATTTATATTTATAAATATTCAACTTTATTTAATATTTTATTATTATTATAAATTTTATTTAAAAATAAATAAATAAATATTTTTTATATTAAAAAAATAATATTTCAATTAAAAATATATTTTATAATTATTATTATATAATTATATAATTTTTATTTTTTATAATTTTTTATTTATTTAAATTATTTTTATAATATTTATAATATTTAATTTTCATATTTTTTTAAATTATATTCAATTATTATTTAATTAATATTTTTATTCCTTGTTTTATTTATAATTTAATTACAATACTATTAATTTAATTTGATAATAATCCAATTAAAATTAAAATTATTATAAACTTTCTAGCTTTCGCCAGCATAAAGAAAGATTCTAACCTTTTGATATCGTTGGGTGTGTTGCAAAGCATAATGGAAAGTCACATGGCTGCCTGGGAGCGAGTCGGGGAATGCTCGACGGCAGGAATATGAAGAATGAGACCAAGCGTACCAGAGCCATAGAAAGAGGTAAATCAGATTCTGCGAGTGTTGGCTTAGGAGATTTCAATTGCTCTATCTACCTAGGAATACAGGCTTATCTATATACTCGGCTGATCAATCTAGGCCCTATAGATAATAAGGCATTTAGTAGAGCTAATATACCTTAAATATAGCCTTTATTATTCGATATACAGCCTGGCTAATAGTAATCCTAGGATTGCGATACGCTAAACCTAATTTGGCTTAATATTATTAGAAAGACTACCTCAGTTATTCTCTAATACTCCCTTTTAAGCTTTGTAATAGCTTCCAAAATATTATTAGCAAATAATTTATTAAGCTTTATACTTTTTCTTTTGCCTTCCTAGGCTAGTTCTAGTAGCTAGAGTATATATCTTAGGCTTACTGCTATTATTAACTTTGTTAGAGGATCTGCTGCTATTTTTTCGATAAGGATTTAGTTTATAGTTATATCTTTGCTCTATATTAACTCCCTTATTTTATAATACCGAAGTTATATATACTTTATTTTAGAATATATTATAAAGTTTTCGGTTAGGTTAATTACTAACTTGTTATCTAGGTTTATTTTTATAATTTTTATATTTCCTTTATTATATTTAAATTCCCAGAGCAAATCCTTGAAATATATAGCTTTTTTATACGCTTTTAATATAGCAATATATTTAGCCTTAATTAATAATATAGCTATAATTAGCTCCTATTTAAACCTCTAGCTAACTAGTCTATTAATTAGTTTGAAAAAATATTTTATTATAAATTTATTATTATTAGTATTATTGTATTAAGAAGAGTTAGAGTAGGCCTAAAAGGTCCTGTTATATATATAACTTAGCCTAAATATTATTTTGATTTTAATCGTATTAACTAAATATCTTATTACCCGTTTTGCTATTATATAATAATCGTTTATTAACTATATAAAGTACTTACTTAAACAATATACTGCAAAACTGATATTAGACCGGTTTATTCCGGCTATTTAATTCAAGGCCCTAATAATAGATACAAAGTCGTTTTTCAACTTCTTATTAATAATATATTCAGGAAGTAGCTATTCCAGCTTTATATTCTTATCTATAGTACTCTTAACGGTATAGCAATCTTCTATTCCTAGTTGTTTAAATATCTGGGCGATATAGCCTTTCTAAGTAATAGTTATTATACGATTATCGCGATTTCTTAAGATTTCTATTCCTAAATAGAAAGAAATAGCTTTCAAATATTTTAGTTTAAATTCCTTATTAAGTTAAGCTTTTAGCTTATTTATTGCCTTCTTTATATACGAGAGTATTAGCAGATCGTCTATATAGATAGTTATAATCGTTCCTTTATTGTTAATAAAGATAGAATTATCTTTTTGGAATTACTTGAAACTAAAATTCTTTAGCTTTATTATTAATATTTCTCCTTATTCCCTAAATAATTGTTTAAGGCTATATAAGGCCTTTTCTAGATAATATATATCGTCTATACCGTTAATATATTTATAAGGTTATTCTATTTATACTTCTTCTTTAAGAGTTGCTTTTAGGAAGGTAATATCAACGTCGGAATATTCTATTTCTATATTATATTTTGTTCTTAGGGTTAGGAGTACTTTCTAGCTTAAGATTTTTATAATTAATAAGAAAGTAATATTATAATTTATTCTCTCTATTTATTCGAAGCCCTTAACGACTTATTAGACTTTATATCTGATAATTTTGCTCTTAATATTTAACTTAATTAATAATACCTATCTTCCTAGGAGTACTTTGTATCCTAATAATAATTTTCTAATTTTTTATACCCTTTTGGATTTTATTATATTTAGTTCCGTCTAAAATATTACTTTTTATTATTCCTTATTTAGCCCTAAAAGTACTTCTTATCAATTTTTAAAAGGGGTAGTATTTTTGTTTTCGCTTATTTAAGAAGTTTATATAGAGGGAAATCCTCCCCCCCTTACTCCTTTTTGGAGATTATAATAGTTTATTAATAAGTAAGGTCTCGTAGACCGTCTTGGTAGGTATTCTAATAATATTAATAATCCTTAATAAGTTTGAAGAGGTATTTGTTATATTCCTAATATCTTTTGCTTATTATATAAAGATAGTATATTGTCAGTATAAACTATAATTTTTTTATCTAGCTCCGTATTTGGTATTTGCTCAGTATTTTGCTCGTTAAGGCTAAAGTTAATTACCTTATTAGGCTTAGCGTTTTGAATATTAGCTTCCCTAAATCCGTTTTGCGTATTAAGGCTAGGGCTAACTTCCTTATTAATATTAGCGTTTTGAATATTTGCTTCTATATTCGCGGATTACTTATTTATTAATATATTATTTATTTTATTAGGAATATCAGGAATAATTTCTTTATTACTCTTTATCTCAGACAAGTACGTCTTTATTAATACTATTTTATCGAAGATGATATAGGCTAAAAGCCTTAATCCTTTAGCCTTTTTATCCTATACCCGATATTGGTTAGAATTATTATTAAATTTTAAGAATTTATACTTAATACCCCGGAATTTGAATTTCTGCTTATAAATATTTTTATTATATACTTAGCAAATATATCCGAATAATTTTATATAATTAATATTTAATTTCTCTTTAGTTTATTCTTCGTATAATATTTTTCTATTAAATATTGCTATAGGGAGCCTCTCCCTAATATATATTATAAAATTCAGGGCTTCTTTCCAAAAATCTTTATTTAATCCTAAATAAAATAATATTACTTTAACTTATTCGAATAATATTCTATTACCTCGCTTAGCGATATTGTTTTAGTAAGAGCTATATAATAATATCGGCTCCTATTGAATATTAGCCTGGCTAAGAATCGTTTATACTTGCAAATTAATAAATTCTTTTATACTATCTCTATATAAATAATTAATAATATATTTTTTAATATTGTTCTTCTTGATATAGTCCCTAATACAATTATCAATAGGGCCTACTTCTTGTAGGGGAAGAAGATAAATAGTTATTATATTAATATACTTATTAATAAATATTAAAATATATTTTATATTACCTTTCGTAGGAGTAATCTTTCTACCTTTAGCGATATTTATAAATTATTACTCGTTTGGAAGTATTGCTTGCTTATTCCTTATTAACTCGTAGTTAAAAATATAGGATTATTTTTTTATAACGTAAGCTTCGTATTGCTATTCCGGTAATATCGTATTTTTAAGTTTATTACTTTGCTTAATATCTATTCCGGTAATTACTTTTGCTATACTTTTTATCAAAGCTATTCTAATATACCTAAAGCGTACGTACCAGAGCCTCTATAAGGCTAGAACGTCCTTTATTCTAACGTTTTTAATATACTTTTGGTATTTTAGGGGAGACTAAGGAATAAAATAATTATTACCCGTTTTTTAACTTAAAAATAATGTTTTCCCTGTCTTATTCTTAATATCAAAAAATTTTCCCCTAAACGATATTGTATATCCTTTCTTAGCCAGCTTTGCTATTAAAATAATATTATATTGATTCTTTGAAATATAATATATATTTATTAGTTCGACTTCTTTATTATTATTAGTTATTATAATAATAGAGTCTTTCCTTTTTGCTATTATAATAATATTATCAATCTTATTAACAGGGTAACTATATATACGATAAGAAATAAAACGCTGCCGTTTAGAATAAATATAAATATTAGCTCCTGAGTCTAAATAAATATCTGATTTTCTAAATACCTTACGTACTAATCGTATTATCAATACCTTTTTAAGATTAATAATCGTTTTGGGACTATATACCCTTAGGACCTATCTCGTTTTCTCTTTATTATCTTTAGGGAGGAGTTTCTTATCTTTTAGTTTCTATTAATTAAGACGGAAGTTGTTATTTAAATAATAATATTTTTCCTTCGTATAAGATCCTTTGTAATAGGAGTATTTCGGTTTAGTATTTTTACTATTTCCCTTTTTATTACTATTATTATTATTACTTTTCGTTTTCCCTTATTTTCTAAAGTTCCCTATCTTTAGGGCTTTCGAGGAGCCTTCTTAGCTTTGTTATTTATTATAAGCAAATATTGCCTTAATAATCTTCTTAAAGGTAATATCCCTATTAATATTATTTATAATTTAAATAATTTAAATTTAATATAGCTTTATTTTATCCGGGAGACCTTTCAGGAATAAATAAGTTAATACTATTTTATTTATAGCTTACGTTGTTATTACTAGGTAACTATTCCAATAACGTAGATAGTTAATATACTTACTGATACTCTTAAAAGTAATAGAATCTATATTAATTAAATATTAAATAGCTATATATATAATATAGTTATTCTTCTTCTAGAATTTATTCTCTAGAAGCCTCTATATTTTTATAATATCCTTTTTGCTATTAAAGAAGTCTTTAATATATAATTTATATATTAAAATAATAATAGCTTAGGCCTTCCTATTTATTAAGGGTAGATCGTTATTAATATTATTTTTATCTTTATTAATAACTAACTAAGATCCTTTTTTAATAAGGGTAGCTTATATTTCGGGGGCTTAATTATAATAATTAAAGATCCCTTTAAGGATAATTACCTTCCTACGTACTACCTTTATAGCTTGATATAGAGGTAGATAGGATAATAGTATTTATAAATTAAAAATTTGAATGTTTTTCTTTTTATATAAATATACAGATACTGGCCGGGCTTATAACCTGTTAGTTTAAAAGATTTTAATTATTTTATCTATTTAGGAATACAGGCTTATCTATATACTCGGCTAATCAATTTAGGCCCTATAAATAATAAGGTATTTAATAGAGCTGATATACCCTAAGTATAGCCCTTGTTATTCGGCATACAGCCTGGCTGACAGTGATCCTAGGATTGCGATACGCTAGACCTGATTTGGCTTAGTGCTGCTGGAGAGACTGCCCCAGCCATTCTCCAACAGCGAGGAAAGGTCGATGATCTATTGTCATTTGCTTAGCGGCAGGGCAGTACATAAATGCTATTCCTTTGTCTAAATAACCATATCAAGGCACCGAGCGACACTACTTTGTACCTATTTAACGTCTTTGTCGATGTAGACGTTGCCGTAGATATCTTGCAGAACAGCAGGAGAAAAACCTAGGCTCAGTCCTATAGGGCCGTCCGATTCGGAGGTCTCGTGTAACCGACTGGGTGGTGGACCCTTCCAGTAGCGCCCCTGGCATTACCAAAGAAGGCAAGCGAGGCGAGGGCTCCAAAAGAGGTTTTCAGCACAGCCCCGAGTCCAACAGCAGCGGCCCCTTTCACTCATATTTCACTTCCGTCTGGTGCGTGGAAGCTTCAAGCGACATAATCAGTGTCACGGATAGCTGGATACTCACTCTTACGGCAATGCTACTGTAAGTTTGTGCTATCAATTGAAGCAACATAAGGACATGTAAACATTGAATTCCATTCGTCGAAATCGCTGTATGTGCCGCACCCAAAAATTTTGTTGTTTGGGAATAAATGCGGAGATTACTTCGATCGTGGCTGGAGGAGTGGCGTGGAATTGTTGACGGACTGGCGATGTCGCAATTAAACCATCAACACCATTGAATGGCCAATCAATCGATGTTAGTTTGCCGATCCAACTGACGATTACCTTCAACTGCGACAGAGACCGTAATAGTGTTTCACCTCCCAAACCCATACCTGCTCATCAATATGAAGCGTCGGCGTTCTATTTCGGTCATGTTCTGTGCTTTCATGATGTTCTTGATGGTTTCCGTTGTCTGTTCTCTGTCTGCTTTGATAGCATCCATTCGTTTTCTCTCGTTACAATGTCTATACATTCTTGTCGGATTTTGTTCATCTCGCTCATTTTCGGTCTCTTGGCGACCGATTCCCTTTTGGTTGCAGATCCCTCAGTATCCGAGTATTCATCAACAAAATTATCATCATCATGGATCACTGTTTGCGCCGGTTCGTCAATCGTATCGAGTACGCTACGGTCCGCTCACACCTCATTGGGGACGCTATCGTCAAGCAATGCTGTATCAACATCACTATCAGCAAATAGTACAGCATCACGGTCACTGGCGTCTGGCTGTACGGTAGTCTTGGTATCTGTGTCAGTGTCCTCGGCACGGGCATCAACCTCAGCATCTGCGTCTTCAACATCATCGGGGTTTTCGTTATCTAGACGATCTTCAGTAACATCTGCATCTTCGACATTGTCTGCATCTTCGGCAAGATCAGCAAAATCCTCAAACATATCGGTAGCTTCATCGTCTGGACCTTCGGCAAGATCAGGGTTTTCGTCATCCAGACGACTCTCGGTAACATCTGCATTTCCCTCATCGTCGGCATCTTCGGCAAGATCAGCAGTATCCTCAAAAAAAACGGTAGCTTCATCGTCTGTAGCTTCGACAAGATTAGCAGCATCCTCAAACAACACTGTAGCTTCATCGTCGCAAAGGGTTTCTAACGCTGTAAGTGGCTCTTTGTCAGGGTCATTGTCGGGCCACGGAACAAGCATTTCCATCAGCGTTTCCGGATCTCAACGAGTTACGTCCCTGACGGCCAGCAAGACTTCCTCGCCTGGCTCAAGCTCACAGTCAAACTTGTTTCCGGGCCTCATCGGGTTCACACCCTCAGCAGTTGCAAATGTCGACCTCGCCGAAATATCGTCCGTTCAAGTACCATCGAGCACGGTCAATGCTGTGGCTATCATAGCGTCGACTGTGTCCATTTCTATAGCCGCACTTTTACTTGGCGTTGTCGCGGAGCGCAAAAAGATTTCATTTCCGCCAAATATTGATTTCCTCAACAAGATGAAGTCGTTGAGTAGCAAAATTAAAGGCTTCCGCATTAAATTACCCACGGTGGATCTGCCCCCAACATCGGGTGGTTGTGTTGGGCCACTAGGCATTCCGATCTTGGTAGGATGCGTAGACAGAGAATTTGACAACTTTATAACCCAACTTACCGAGCCGACACCACCCCCCCCTAATGTCATAGACCCTGTCGAGCAATCTCTGACCGATATCTCACAAGCCATCCAGAAACAAGCAGAAGAAGACGAACAACAAAGTGCTTCTCAACAGTCGATGACGCAGGAGTCGACGACTCAGGAGTCTTCAACCCGGGCTTCATCGACACATTCCACTTTCTCCTCAAGTCCATCCAGCATCTCCCGCTCGTCTGCTTCATCCAGTTCATTCAGCTCCTCCGCCTCATCCAGTTCGTCGAGGTCATCCTCTAGTTCCTCTCCCAGTGCATCGAGCACTCAGTACATTCTTTACCCAACGCAGAATGCAACACCGGAACAAGCGAGCAGTATTTCAAGCGCGCTATCGAGGACTATTGGACCATCAAATATGGCCATGATACCCTTGAGCCCTAGTGCCACTATCTTCGTGGTTATTATGAATGCTGGAAACGCTACCTACTGGGGTAAAGACTCTGCGGTGTTAGTCAAGAACGCTTTCGCTCCTGATTTGGATGGAGAGGACGAATACCCTCCGGCAGTCGAGTACGAACTACATCCTTATGTGGCTACTGACCCAACGCCAGATGAACAGAAGTTCATCTCGACCCCACAAGGAGTTGAGATCTCTGCGCAGGGAGACTACTATTATGATCCCAAAGCTGGGGAAGGGGTAACAGTATATATACTTGACTTTGGTGTTGACACCGAAAACGGCGAATTCGCTGATCTGGCTGGCAAGTGGAGATGGCTTTGGCCGACCCAGGATTTCTGGAAGAATCACTATAACGAAGAATATTATGAAGGCGACCAGGATCCAGATGGCCATGGAACTTGCATTATGTCAAAGATAGCAGGTCAGCGATATGGGACCGCTAAGAAGGCCAATATTGTCATCGCATCTTACCTCTCCCCCATGTCAGGTGAGGAGAACATTCGTGAACTGGAACTGCTGTCAAGAGTCAGAGAAGATATACTGAAGAAAACCTTGGCGGGAAAAGCCGTTGTTAATCTATCATTCGGTCATGTGAGTGATGATCAGGAGTATATTAAAGCTATGCGTACGATCCTTGACGCCATGCTGCAAGAAGACGTCGTCGTTATCATAGCTTCTGGAAACGAAGCAAAAACACGTTCACCTGATATTGATGAGTATCCAGCTCTCCTGCGCAAGGACCTCCCACAGCTGATTGTCGTGGGATCTGTCAATGTGGATGGCAGTCCCAGTCATTTCTCGCAGGGAGGCCAGTACTTGGACATTTCAGCTCCTGGGTCATACAGTGACACACAAGGTATTCGTTGTGCAACCAATCGAGACACGAACTCCTACGCTCTAACTTCAGGAACGTCGTACGCCTCTCCATCGATCGCTGGTCTGGCGGCATACCTTATGTCGGTCAACGCCCGTCTGGGAAGCCTCAGACAACCGGGACTGACAGCGCAGAAGACCAAGTCTAAATTGCTAGAGCTTGCTTATGCTCGAAAGGAGCTGACAGCGGCCTTCAACGGATATATACCCGCTGACGGTGGCGACGAAGCCTGCGTGTTGGACAAACGACAGGGCAGCAGTTCATGTAAGCCAGGCTCACGGCAAAATACAGACCCTTGGGTCATAAATGGGGTGACATTGGTTGGAAATCCGGCCTCGTTGGTAGCAAATGGTCAGGCAACCGTAACAGCCGGAGGAGCAGCCATCACTGTGGCGCAACAGACGTTTTCTCTTCCAGCCAGTGCCAGTGGTGGAGCAATTTACGTTGACGGCAAAATGACCACCCTATCAAACAAAACCGTACCAACAGCTTCAGGTCCAAATAAATCTTCCATGAGCCTTTCTAGCCATGGTCCAAAAAGCGGGATCAGCAGCACCGTTAGCACAACGTCCTTTATCGCCTCATTAACCGCCACCTCAGCAGCTCACTCTATCACATCCATTCCGTCCAACGTCCCTGGCCATGACGGACTGCCAGCCTGCCATGGACTGGTGTTCACTACCGGGATCTCGAACGACTGCCCCTACGCCATCGATGGCTGGTGCGAATGTCAAGGAATCAAAGTCCCGCCTCTCGCACCCACTGGTTCCGTTCCATACATCAACTGTGCCTTATCCACAATGCCTTCCGTGAACAGCTGCCCGGTCAACACGGCCTATAGTGCTTCATTGGCATCCGCACATTCAGCGTCCGCAGCTGCAGCATCCTATGCAGCAGCGCACCCCCCAGGTCCAACAGAGACTAGCTACAACCATGACGGAAGCAGGTAAGCAGTTTCATATCTGTCCCTTTGCGCTCGCCAGCGAATAATATCCTACTAACCACGTTCCAGTCTCTGCGGCGATATTAACAGGAACACTTGCGAAACCGCCTATGGCTACTATGAGGACAGTTTCACCTACGTTAAATACACATCCTACGTCCAATCTGACGCCAGCGACGTCGTCAACGTGATCTTCGGCCCCATCGCCAACCAAGGTTGTACCGCCATTTTCGAATGCAAAGCCTACGGTATGACAGGCAAAGAAATAAAATCCGCCTTCGACAAGCTCTATAAGCACTCCGACGTCAACACTTGCGGGACCTCTTATCTCTCCAACAGCTGCTCTGTCACACTTAACATGGAAAACGACGGCTCATCCGTCATACCCTGCGGCGTGCTCTCCCAATCCCAGCTCCAATCCGGAAACTACCCGTGCTATAACCCCTTCCATTCCAACTTACACCGGACGTGCAAGCTGAGGAGCGAGGCAACTGGCGGCAGGGGGGGAATGGTTATTCACAGTTGTAGTTGTACGGATGGGAGTACACCCAGCCCCTACGTGGATCCGGGGGTGCGTTTGTATACGTGTCCGGATGTGTCGGGGTTACCGGCAGCGCCAAAGAAAAGGAGCGTAAGGTTGCTGAACAGGGAGTGGAAGGAGAGGGTGAAAGCGCGGTGGGCAGTTGCTTGGGAGGCCAAAGAAGATGAACAGGGCGAGTTTTGGAAGTAAGTAATTAATAAATATTCTTTGCATATACAAACGAATGCAACACAAGGAAAGTTGCATTGGTTTAGAATTTAACAACTTCGATAATATGTTTATAATTGAAAGTTAAAATTTTTGATTTGAGGTTGTAAATTATTAATTATAATAAATATACATATTATAATATATGAAAATCTTTTTATTATTTAAAAAAAAAATGTTTAAAAATATTATATTTTTATTTATATTATTTAAATTATAAATATAATTAATATATTATATTAATTTATTATTTTAATTATTTAATTATTTAATTTTTTATAACTTTTTTTATAAATTTAAATTTCTTTTTCCTCTTGTGCTGAACTAGTATCTTCTGAGTCGATTCCGATATTAATTACTTTTAGGGTAAATTGGATTCAGGGTCGATTTATATTATTTCTTAATTAATTTATTTTAAACCGGGGGTTGATTTGTATTACTTCTTAATTAATTTACTTTAGACCGGAAGTTGATTTATATTACTTTTTAATTAATTTACTTTAAATCGGGAGTTGATTTATATTACTTTTTAATTTATTTATATTTCGATAAGGGTTAATTTGTATTAATTTTTCGTATTATTATTTTCCCCTTTTAATTATATAATACGTTTCTAATTTCCTATTTAATTATTGTTTCTCTTGACCTTTTATCTTTTTTTTTTCCTTTATCTTTTTTTTAATCCTTGCTTTCGATTATAATAAAGTTAATTATATATTACTTATAACCTTCGATTCTTATTTATATATAATATTAATATAAAATCTTAATATAACGCTTATAATTCCGTAGCTTAAAAAGTTATTTAAATATAAATTATTCTGATTTCTTAAAACCTACTTATAATAAATATATTATTTAATTTTAATATTTTAATTTAAATTATATATCCGAATTAACCTTTAATAATATCTTTAGGCTTACCGATTCTCCTATTCATTATATTTAGATTTTTTATAATAATTATATATACCGCTAATACTTTTATATCCTTTGATATTATAATATAATATATATTTATTATAAAAAAGAATATAACTTTATAAGTTATTTAACTTTAAACTAAAGCTAGAGTCGATCTTATATCGCTAATTACTATAAATATATTAAAAAGGAAGATTAAGATTCTAAAGTTATATATTAATAGATTATTATATTTGATAAAGGATAATTCTATTATTATATTAATTTAAACTTTATTACCCCTTTATTTATCTTTCGGATCCTTACTCCGTTCCCTTTAATTCCGAAATATATTTATATTATTATTATTAGGGTCTTTATCCGCTACCGATTAGATAATATTTAATTAATATTATTTATAATAATTATTTTAAATCTAGTAAGGTTATACGCCTCAGAAGTTAATTTATAACTTAAATATAATTAAACCGTTTATTATTTATAAGGCTTTATAATAGAAAGTTTCTTTCCTTTAATCAACTTCCTCTATTACGATAAAGAAGAATTAAAGCAAGTTTGCTTTATATTCGATTTATTAATTATTATTATATATAATTTCTTTTTTTATATTAAAAGATTAATATTTTCGATCAAATTATAATTAATATATTTATTAATTATAAAAACCGAATTAAAGTACTTTTATAAAATAAATTATAAGCAAAAATATAAAAAAAATATAAAAAAATATAAAAAGGTTTATTCTATTTTATTATCCAGACCTATTTAAATAATAATAATTTATTCTATTTTATATTAATATTATTATAACTTTATTAATTTAAAATATATTTTTATAATAACGAATCGGTTTATATAATATAAATATTTATAAAACAAATATAAGACGAAACCCTTAATTAAAAGGGGCAAAATTACTTAGAATATTATTAGGAGTATTTTATTAAAAATATAAGAATATTAATAATCGCCTTCCTTAATTACCGATTATATAAATAATTTAATAAAAGTATTATTATTATATTCTTTACCGTCCTTAATATTAATAGCGTTATAAAGGATTTTTATAAATCCGTTATTATAACTTTATATTTTGCCGCGTTTATTAAAGGAGTTTAATTAATTATAGTTTAAATATTCGTTTAAATAAAAAGGTTAAAAATAATAAAATATATTTATAACTATCTCTCTAAGTTCTAGGAGAATATTTTATTTAATAATTGATTTACCTTATTTACTTAAATATTATACCTTTATACTTTCAGTTAATAATTATATAATTACTCTATTAATATTAATTATATTATTTAAAGGGATAATTATAACCGGCTAAATTTTAAAGATATCCGGTTTTTCTTTAGCGGGTTTAACCGGTTTATTCAAAGGGAAATCCGTAAGCTTTAAGGCCTTTTAACTTAACTTACCTTATTTTAAAAGGATTATATTTCTTAATATACGCAAATATTTATATTCGAACTTAAGAAGTTAATAAATAATTTGGCAAAAAAAAATATAAAATAATTTTTCTTTATAAAGCTTAAGAATTAATTAGAAAAATAGTAACCTTAATTAATAAATATATTATTAAGCTCGGACTTCTTATATTAATAATTTTTTATAGCCAGTTTATCTTTAAATAATATTTTAAATAAAGAAGTAGCCTAAAATTAATAGCGTATTATTAAATATTTGAAAGTATATTACTAGTTTTTCTTATCGCTTTTGCTATTAATATATATCTTAAAGGGGTAGCTACTACGAAGTATAAAGTTGCTTAGCTTATATATTTTCAATACTGTTTTCAGAAGGAATTATAATATTTTTATTAAATAAAAGTTAATTAATTTTATTACTTCCTATTATAAAAGATATAAATTTAATAATGTTATTAAAATTATTTATTACTACCTCCTTAAAGCTATTAGCCAGGTTCTAATATAATATTTAATTTTAATTTATTTATTTATATAATAATTAACTAAGTTTTACTTTATTTTATTTAGTTATTCCGCTTTCCTTTAAGTTATAAATATAAATAATTTATAGAAATCCGATTGTTTATTATAAGTATTCGCTAACCGATTTACCGCGGTTATAAGATAAGATTACCGCTTAATTATTAGGGTTAGGGTTAGGGTTAGGGTTAGGGTTAGGGTTAGGGTTAGGGTTAGGGTTAGGGTTAGGGTTAGGGTTAGGGTTAGGGTTAGGGTTAGGGTTAGGGTTAGGGT
>JAABUQ010002013.1_pt1 | contig 41459 bp, 35 predicted proteins | sample 5560001 | NCBI WGS metagenome assembly JAABUQ01 (sample SAMN10711888, study PRJNA513371) | rock metagenome | isolation source: Antarctica rocks | place: Antarctica: Victoria Land, Finger Mt nord | collected 2015-12-18
GCGTCGCTGGTACCTGGAAGGACCTCACCGACAACGTCAACTACATGGCGTCCAACCTGACCAGCCAGGTGCGAAACATCGCCGCGGTGACCACGGCGGTGGCCGAGGGCGACCTCTCTCAGAAGATCACGGTGGACGCCAAGGGCGAGGTGGCGGCGCTCGCGGACACCATCAATTCGATGACCGACACCCTGCGCGTCTTTGCCGAGCAGGTCACCGGCGTCGCTCGCGAGGTCGGAACGGAAGGAAAGCTCGGTGGCCAGGCCGAGGTGCCCGGCGTCGCCGGCACCTGGAAGGACCTCACCGAGTCGGTGAACTCCATGGCCGGCAATCTCACCAGTCAGGTCCGCAACATCGCTCAGGTCACCACGGCAGTCGCGACCGGGGACCTGTCCCAGAAGATCACGGTGGACGTCAAGGGCGAGATGCTCGAGCTAAAGAACACCATCAACACCATGGTCGACCAGCTCTCCTCCTTCGCCGACGAGGTAACCCGCGTGGCCAAGGAGGTCGGCACCGACGGCAAGCTCGGCGGTCAGGCCCAGGTCAAGGGCGTCTCCGGGACCTGGCGCGGGCTCACCGACAACGTGAACATGATGGCCTCGAACCTCACCGATCAGGTGCGCAACATCGCCACGGTCGCGACCGCCGTCGCCGACGGCGACCTGTCCAAGAAGATCACCGTGGACGCCAAGGGCGAGGTGGCGGACCTGGCCGAGACGATCAACACGATGGTCGAGCAGCTCCGTTCGTTCGCCGCCGAGGTAACCCGCGTGGCCAAGGAGGTCGGCACCGAGGGCAAGCTCGGTGGCCAGGCCGAGGTCGAGGGGGTCTCGGGCACTTGGCGCGGGCTCACCGACAACGTGAACATGATGGCCTCCAACCTCACCGACCAGGTGCGCAACATCGCCACCGTGACCACCGCGGTGGCCAACGGTGACCTCTCCCAGAAGATCACCGTTGACGCCAAGGGCGAGATCCTCCAGCTCAAGGACACCATCAACACGATGGTCGACCAGCTCTCCTCCTTCGCCGCCGAGGTCACGCGCGTGGCCAAGGAGGTCGGCACCGAGGGTCGCCTCGGCGGTCAGGCCGAGGTGGAGGGGTCTCGGGCACGTGGCGCGGGCTCACCGAGAACGTGAACTTCATGGCGTCCAACCTCACCGACCAGGTGCGCAACATCGCCACCGTGACCACCGCGGTGGCCAATGGCGACCTGTCCAAGAAGATCACCGTCGAGGCCATGGGCGAGGTGGCAGAGCTCGCGGAGACGATCAACACGATGGTCGAGCAGCTGCGCTCCTTCGCCGCCGAGGTCACGCGCGTGGCCAAGGAGGTCGGCACGGAGGGTCGCCTCGGCGGTCAGGCTGAGGTCGAGGGGGTCTCGGGCACGTGGAAGGCGCTCACCGAGAACGTGAACTTCATGGCGTCGAACCTCACCGACCAGGTACGCAACATCGCCCAGGTGGCTACCGCGGTGGCCAACGGAGATCTGTCCCAGAAGATCACCGTCGACGCCAGGGGGGAGATCCTCGAGCTCAAGGACGTCATCAACGTGATGGTCGACCAGCTCTCGTCCTTCGCCGCTGAGGTCACGCGCGTGGCCAAGGAGGTCGGCACCGAGGGCCGCCTCGGCGGTCAGGCCGAGGTCGAGGGGGTATCGGGCGTGTGGCGTGGCCTGACCGAGAACGTCAACCAGCTTGCCGGCAATCTGACTACCCAGGTCCGCGCGATCGCCGAGGTGTCCACCGCGGTCACCCAGGGTGACCTGACGCGCTCGATCGCCGTCGACGCGCAAGGGGAGCTCGCCGAGCTCAAGGACAACATCAACCAGATGATCGCCAACCTCGCCGGTACGACCCAGCGCAACGAGGAGCAGGACTGGCTCAAGACCAACCTGGCTCGCATCTCCGGCCTGATGCAGGGCCAGCGCGACCTCCACGCCGTGACGCGACTGATCATGTCGGAGCTCACCCCGACCGTTGCCGCACAGCACGGAGCGTTCTTCCTGTCGGAGGCCAAGAACGGCAGCGACGGCGAGCTGCGCCTGATCGCGTCCTACGGCTACAAGGAGCGCAAGAGCGTCGCCAACCGCTTTGTCCCGGGCGAGGGCCTCGTCGGCCAGGCCGCGCTGGAGAAGAAGCCAATCGTCGTCACCGAGGCGCCGAGCGACTACATCAAGATCACGTCGGGCCTCGGCGAGGCCGCCCCCGTCAACCTGATCGTCCTGCCGGTGCTCTTCGAGGAAGAGGTCCTCGGCATCATCGAGCTCGGCTCGCTGCGGCCGCTCTCCGAGATCAACAAGACGTTCCTCGACCAGCTGATGGAGACCATCGGCGTGGTCCTCAACACGATCATGGCCACGATGCGCACCGAGGAGCTGCTCGAGCAGTCACAATCGCTCACCCAGGACCTTCAGAGTCAGTCAGAGGAGCTGCAGGCCCAGCAGGATGAGCTCAAGCGGTCGAACTCCGAGCTCGAACAGCAGGCCCAGACGCTCAAGGCGTCCGAGGAGTTGCTTCAGAGCCAGCAGGAGGAGCTGCAGCAGACCAACGACGAGCTTCAGGAGAAAGCAGCGCTGCTCGCCGAGCAGAACCGCGACATCGAGATCAAGAACGAGGAGATCGAGAACGCGCGGGGCGGCCTCGAGGAGAAGGCCGGCCAGCTCGCGCTGTCCTCGAAGTACAAGTCTGAGTTCCTGGCCAACATGTCACACGAGCTGCGCACGCCGCTCAACTCGTTGCTGATCCTGGCCAAGCTGCTGGCCGATAACCCCAATGGGAACCTTTCCGATAAGCAGATCGAGTTCGCCGGCACGATTCACAACGCCGGTTCGGATCTGCTCAACCTGATCAACGACATCCTCGACCTGTCCAAGGTCGAGGCGGGCAAGATGGATGTCGTACCCGCCGAGGTAACCGTCGGCGAGGTACAGGGCTACGTCGAACGCACCTTCGGCCCCGTCGCCCAGCAGAAGCGCCCTCTCCTTCACGACGCGTGTGGGTCAGACCGTTCCGCCCGTGCTGGTCACCGACGAGCAGCGCCTGCAGCAGATTCTCAAGAATCTGCTCTCAAACGCGTTCAAGTTCACCGGGCAGGGCGAGGTGGCGCTCACGCTGGAGCTCGTCGATTCCCCGGCCGAGTTTCAGTCCGAGGCACTCGTGCGCGCGGGGCAGGCCGTGGCCTTCCGCGTGTCCGACACCGGCATCGGCATGCCCGCCGACAAGCTCCGGCTGATCTTCGAGGCCTTCCAGCAGGCCGACGGCGGCACCAGCAGGCGCTACGGCGGGACCGGTCTCGGCCTCTCGATCAGCCGGGAGATCGCCCGCCTACTTGGCGGCGAGATCCACGTGCAGAGCGTCGAGGGTCAGGGAAGCACCTTCACGCTCTACCTGCCGCTGGACTACCGCTGGGCGGGCGGCCGTTCGGCGGCGATGGCGTTGCTCGAGACCCCGTCAAAGCCCGTGGCCGAGAGCGTCACGGTCGGCGCGCTCGCCAACGGCTCCGCCGCCCACAAGCACGCGAACCATCCGGAGCCCGCCCTGCTGCAGTCCAACGAGCTCGGCGACGACCGCGACGCCATCCAGCCTGGGGACCGCGTGATCCTGGTCATCGAGGACAACGAGCCGTTCGCCCGCACGCTGCTGGAGAGTGTCCGCGACCATGGGTTCAAGACGCTTGTCGCCATGCGCGGTGACACCGGTCTGGCGCTGGCGCACGAGCTCAGGCCCGACGCGATCCTGCTCGACCTGAAGCTTCCGGTCACCGACGGCCTCACCGTCCTTGACCACCTCAAGCACCATCCCGAGACGCGCCACATCCCGATCTACGTCCTCTCCGGGCTCGACCAGCGTCAAGAGGCGATGCGGGCCGGAGCATTGGCGTACCGCGAGAAGCCGGTGAGCACCGAGGAGCTCTCCGAGTTGCTGGCGAGCATCGCCAGCTTCGTCGAGCGCCGCGTCAAGCGCCTGCTCGTCGTGGATGACGACGACGTCGAGCGCCAGAGCATCGTCGAGCTGATCGGTGGTGGCGGCGATGACGTCGACATCACCGCGGTCGGAACGAGCGAGGACGCTCTCGCTGCGCTCGAGGGGGAGGGGTTTGACTGCATGGTGCTCGACCTGAAGCTGCCTGACGGCACCGGCTACGAGCTGCTCGAGAGCCTCAAGCGCGACGTGCGCCTGCGCGATCTGCCGGTGATCGTGCACACGGGCAAGGAGCTCACGCGGAAGGAGGAGACCGCGCTCAAGCAGTACGCCGAGACGATCGTGGTCAAGGACGTCCACTCGCCCGAGCGGCTGCTCGACGAGACGTCGCTCTTCCTGCACCGCGTAGAGGCGCGCCTGCCCGCCGAGAAGCGGCGCATGCTCGAGCAGCTCCACAGCGCCGACGCCGTATTCGAGGGCAAGAAGGTGCTGGTCGTCGACGATGACGTGCGCAACGTCTTCGCGCTGGCGAGCGCGCTGGAGCGCATCGAGGTCCTCTTCGCCGAGAACGGGCGCGATGGCATCGAGAGCCTCAGGGAGAACCCCGATGTCGATCTTGTGCTGATGGACGTGATGATGCCCGAGATGGACGGCTATCAGACCACGCGCGCCATCCGCGAGATGCCCGACTTCTCCAAGCTGCCGATCATCTCCCTGACGGCAAAGGCGATGAAGGGCGACCGCGAGAAGAGCATCCTGTCGGGGGCGTCGGACTACATCACCAAGCCGGTTGACACCGACCAGCTCCTCTCGCTCATGCGGGTGTGGCTGTACCGCTAGGCGCGGTTGATCGGAGCGCCGCCCGATGTTCGAAACCGCGCTGGCACGGGAGAGCGACGAGCTCGAGGCGATCGAGGTCGGCGCGCTGCTCGAAGCGATCTACTCGCACTACGCCTTTGACTTTCGCGAGTACGCCGCGGCGTCGCTGCGGCGGCGCCTCTGGCGGCGAGCGCACGCGGAGGGCCTGACGACCATCTCCGGTCTGCAGGAGCGGGTCCTCCACGATCCTCCGTGCATGGAGCGCCTCCTGCTCGACCTCTCGATCAACGTCACCTCTATGTTCCGAGACCCGACCTTCTACCGGGCCTTCCGCGAGAAGGTAGTCCCGCTCCTGCGCACCTATCCGTTCATCCGGCTGTGGAACGCGGGCTGCTCGACCGGCGAGGAGACCTACTCGATGGCGATCCTCCTCCACGAGGAGGGGCTCTACGAGCGCACTCGCATCTACGCGACCGACATGAACGAGGCCGTGGTCGACCGGGCCCGAGGCGGTGTCTTCCCGCTGCACAAGATGCGTGAGTACACCGAGAACTACATCGCGGCCGGCGGCCGCCGGGCGTTCTCGGAGTACTACGAGACCGGCTATGACAGCGCGACGTTCGCGGCCGCGCTGTCCGAGAACGTGGTCTTCGCCCAGCACAACCTGGTCCAGGACAGCTCGTTCAACGAGTTCAACGTGATCACATGCCGCAACGTGATGATCTACTTCGGCAAGTCCCTCCAGGACAAGGTGCACCGGCTCTTGTACGAGAGCCTCGGGACCTTCGGAGTACTGGCGCTGGGGCGCAAGGAGAGCATGACGTTCTCCACCCACGAGGAGTGCTACGAGGAGCTGGACGCTGACGAGAAGCTCTATCGGAAGGCGCAGTGAGCCATGCCCGCCTGCGACCTGGTGGTGATCGGCTGCTCGTGGGGCGGCCTGCACGCGCTCAGAGACCTCCTGTACGCGCTGCCCGCCGACTTCGAGGTGCCGATCGCCGTGGCCATGCATCGCGGACGGGAGTCGCGCGATGACAGGCTGCTGTACGCGGTGGGCGCGCACAGCAGCCTTCCCGTGTGCGCCGTCGAGGACAAGGATGAGATCACTCCCGGGCGCGTGTACGTCGCGCCGGCCGACTACCACCTGCTCGTCGAGCCGGGGCGCTTCGCGCTCTCTGTCGACGACGCCGTGCACTATGCGCGGCCCTCGATCGACGTCCTCTTTGACTCCGCTGCCGACGCGTACGGCGACCGGTTGGTGGGGGTGATCCTCACGGGCGCAAACGCCGACGGAGCCGCGGGGCTGCGCAGCGTCAAGCGACTCGGCGGCAAGGCCATGGTGCAGGACCCGGGCACCGCCGAGCGACGCGAGATGCCCGACGCGGCGCTCGCCGCCGTCGAGCCGGATCTGGTCGGCTCGATCGACGCCATCGCGGCGGCGCTCACGGCCCACTCGGCGGCGACGAGCGAGGCGATCTCATGACGCAGGAGCCAACCAACCTCCTGCTCGTCGATGACCAGCCGGAGAACCTGCTCGCTCTCGAGGCGGTGCTCGAGCCGCTGGGGCAGAATCTCGTACGCGCCGGTTCGGGCACGGAGGCGCTCAAGCGGCTGCTCTGCGAGGACTTCGCCCTGATCCTCATGGACGTGCAGATGCCCGACCTCGACGGCTTCGACACCGCCGCGCTCATCAAGCAACGCGGGCGCAGCCGCCACATCCCGATCATCTTCCTGACCGCGCTCAGCGACCACGACGAGCAGATCTTCCGCGGCTATGAGGCGGGAGCCGTGGATTACATCGTCAAGCCCTACAACCCTGAGGTGCTGCGCTCCAAGGTCGAGGTGTTCATCGACCTGCACGACTCCAAGCGGCGGGTCGAGCAGCTGGCACAGCGGGCGGCCCATGATCCGCTGACCAGACTCCCCAACCGGACGCTGTTCACCGACCGTCTCGGGGTGGCACTCGCGGGGACGCGGCGGCGTTCGGCGCAGATCGGGGTGCTCTTCTTCGACCTCGACGGGTTCAAGCTCGTCAACGACGCGCTCGGCCACGAGGCCGGCGACCAGCTCCTGCGACTGATGGCAGAACGGGTCAGGGGCGTACTGCGGCCGGCCGATACCTTCGCGCGCTTCGGCGGCGACGAGTTCACCGTGCTGGCCGAGATCACCTCCGAGCACGACGCGGCCGAGATCGCCGATCGCGTCGCCGAGGCCGTGGGCACGCCCTTCCGGCTCCTGGCCGGCGAGGCCTTTGTCTCGGCGAGCGTCGGAATCGCCGTGGCGCCCGGGCCCGACACCGACCCCGAGACGCTGATCCGCGAGGCCGACTTCGCGATGTACCGCGCCAAGCAGCGAGGCGGAGCGCGCCACGAGTTCTACGACGGCGAGATGCGCGAAACCGAGGCCCGTCGCGTGGAGACGGAGAACGCCTTGCGCGTGGCCCTCGAGCGCGACCAGCTTTCCCTCCGCTACCAGCCGGTGCTCGACCTGCGCACCGGCCGCCCGGCGCACGTCGAGGCGGTTCTGCACTGGGCCCACCCGGAGCTCGGTGCGCAAGGCCGCGACCTTCTGCGGGTGGCGGAGCAGACGCCGCTGCTGGGAGCGCTCCAGGCCTGGGCGCTGGACGCCGCGCTGCGAGAGGCAATCCGCTGGTGGCCCTCCGGAGGAGCGCCGCCGCTTCCGCTGTCGATGAAGGTCTCCGCACAAGGGCTCTCCAGCCCGAGCTTCGTCGAAGGGGTCATCGAGTGCCTGGACCGCACCGGCACTGATCCCGCGCTGCTGTCACTCGAGCTGGCGGCCGACGCGGCCGTCGGCAACGGCCGGTCGCCGTTTCACGCGCTCGTCGACCTCCGTCAGCGCGGCGTGCGTCTGATCCTTGATGACTTCGGGGCCGTGCGCGCCTCGATCGCCGAGCTCAGGGGCCTCGGCATCGACGCCGTGAAGCTGGCGCCGGCCTTCATGTCAAAGGGGGCCACCGTGCAGGAGTCGAGGGTCGTCGCGGCCACCGTCGAGCTCGCCCACGCGCTGGGAGCCGCGGTGATCTCCGACGCCGTCGCGAGTGCTCGCCAGCTGGCGGCGGCGAAGGCTGTCGGTTGCGATTTCGCGCAGGGGCCGCATGTCGGCGCGGCCGCTCCGAGCCTGCCCGATGTTCGCCACGTGGCGGCCGAGCGGGAGCATCGAGACACAGACCGGCCTCTTGACGCGCGCCGCGTCGCGGCGAATGGAGTGGCGTCAGTTGCCTGAGGCCGCGGATCCGGCCGCCACGGTCGGGAATGCCTGGAGGCAATCCTGTGCGTTTTGCCCGTCGGTGCTCGGGAACATCACATCGGCCGGGTTGCGGCTGTGACCAAGGCCCGAAAGGTGACCGAACTCGTGCTCGAGGACGGCGCAGAGCATGAGCTGGGTCCAGACTCCGGATTGCGGGGTGGACGCTAGCTCGACCGTGCAGCTGTTGTCGTTGCCCGGTCCAACCGTCGCGCGCCCGGCGGGACCGTTAAGGGCAGCGAGGTGCATCTGTTCGCGTCCACGACATGGGCTCGCCGGCCAGTGCGCATCCGCCACTCGGTATGCGCTCCCTACGGCGCCCGGCCTCAGAGAGGCGATGGACGGAATCAGGGGCGAGGATCTCGACCGGTCCGGGACCAGTCCGAGTCGCGTAGCCATGGGACCCGAGACTCCCTGGGTCTGCCCTGGCCCCAACCCCGGGTGCAGCCAAGCCACCGCGACGACGACGAGGACCAGGACAATACGCGGCGCCCCCGAGGGGACCGACAGCCCGGGTGGCCGCGGAAGCCGAAGGCGACGGGGGCGACGCCGACTGCGGCGGGTGGGCGACTCCGCAGCCGGACGTGGACTGACCGCGCGCGGCCGCGCCGGCTCGCGGACGTAGTTGGGGTCTGGCAGCTCGTCGTGCATCGGCGTAGAGGCTGAGCGGACACCGAATTTAGCGGGGCCGGCCAAAGCGCGGCTCTTCTTGACATTGGCTGCGTGGTAAGACTAGACTTACCGTAAGCAATGACTTACTCAACTGCCGGACTAGCCGCGCTGGGCGACCCGACGCGACGCGCGATCTTCGAGCGCGTTGCCGATCACCCGTGCGCGGTCGGCGAGATCGCTCGCGAGCTACCGGTGAGCCGGCCCGCGGTCTCGCAGCACCTGAAGGTGCTCAAGGAGGCGGGCTTGGTCAGCGACAGGCCGGCGGGCAGCCGCCGCATCTATCAGCTGGACCCGACCGGGATCGACGCGCTGCGCGCCTATCTCGACCGGTTCTGGAATCGTGCTCTCGCGGCGTTCAAGGAGGCCGTGGAGCAAGAAGCCGAGGAGGTCTAATGACCACGCAGGCAGCCGAAACGTCCACCCGGGCGTCGATCGTCGTGGACGCACCCATCGACCGCGCGTTCTCGCTGTTCACCAAGGACATGGGAAGCTGGTGGCCGCCCGAGCACCACATCCTCGAAGCGGAGCTCGCCGAGCTGGTATTCGAGCCTCGCGAGGGGGGCCACGTATATGACCGTGGCGTCGACGGCAGCGAGTGCCGCTGGGCACGTGTGCTCGCCTACGAGCCACCGCACCGGGTGGTGATCAGCTGGGACATCAGCGCGCAGTGGCAGATCGAGATCGACCCCGAGAAGACGAGCGAGGTGGAGGTGCTCTTCCTCTCCGAAGGTCCGGACCGCACCCGCGTGGAGCTCGAGCACCGCAACCTCGACCGCCACGGTGACGGGTGGCAGAAGATGCGCGACGCGGTCGGCTCACCCGACGGCTGGGTCAGCGGCCTACGGAGGTTCGCCGAACGCGTCAAGGACTGAGCGGCACTCGCGGGTGGCCGCCCGAAGCGGGGCGGTTACCTCCCTCGTCGTCGTGGCAGGGCCGACGTCTCGGTCCTACTGGGCACCTACCAGCAGGTCAGCCGTGACCCGTCTGACTATCCGACCGACCACGTGCTGCGCGTCCTGCAGGCCACCGACGCGCGGACCTGGGCGCCGATCGCCACCCTGGTCAATGCCGGTATCCACGCAGACGTGGCAGGACCCATCGACGGAAGGCCACGGCCAGCTGATCGACCCCGACTGGCCGGGGCGCGTCGCTAACCAACACGCTGGCGAACACGCCGGCCCACAGCGTCCTGCTCCATCAACCGTTCGGTGACCATCAGGTTGCCAACGTCGCCAGTGAGACCGAGGCGCGGACGATAGGGGCCCGGATGCGCGAGCCCACACTGGACCCCGGCCGCTCGACCTCGGTGATGCCCTACTACGGCATCCCGGCGATCGGCTCGGATCCCTACAACGGCCCGGCGAGCTTTGCCACATGGGATATCGGACCCCTGCGGGGTCCGGCGGGAAACCAGATCGGCACGCCGCCACCGCCGAGCGAGAACGTCGCGCGCGGGTGTCCCCAGGTCGTAGACAGAGCTTCGGAAAAGTGAAGGAACTTCGGCAATGAGCGCCGGCTCGTCGCCGGCGGTGCAACGGCTAGCCGCCTTCGCGGAGGGCCCCGGAGGCGGTAATCCAGCAGGGGTACCATCGGCCGCGAGCTTCCGCCCGAGCTGGTGATGCAACGCGTCGCCACCGCAATCGGATATTCGGAGACCGCCTTTCTTGCTCCTCTGAAGGGACGCGCCTACCAGGTTCGCTACTTCAGCCCGGTGGCCGAAGTGCAGTTCTGCGGTCATGCGACCATCGCGTGCGGCGTCGCGCTCGCGCAACGAGACGGAGACGGGGTGTTCGAGCTGCACACCAAGGGCGGAGTGGTGTCGGTCAGCACATCGCTGGTAGACGGGAGGGCGTCGGCCACGCTGACTTCGCTCCCGGCCCGAGTCGCGCCGGTCACGCCAGCGCTGGTCGCTGAAGCTCTCGAGGCGCTGCGCTGGCAGCCCGCGGAGCTGGACGGCACTCTGCCCCCCGCGGTGGCATTCGCCGGGGAGTGGCACCTGATCCTGTGCGTGGGCCGCCGGGAGCGATTGGCTCGGCTCGACTACGACTTTCAGGCACTGCGGTCGCTGATGTCGGAGCGCCGCCTGACCACCCTGCAGCTCGTGTGGCGCCACAGCGCCAATCTCTTTCACGTGCGCGACCCGTTTCCCGTGGGGGGCATCGTCGAAGACCCGGCTACCGGCGCTGCCGCTGCCGCGTTCGGCGCCTACCTTCGCGACTGGCACGGGTGGAAGGCCCCCGCTCAGGCGACGCTTCTGCAGGGCCAGGACATGGGCCGCCCCAGCCGTCTCGACGTAGAGCTCGTGCCCAACGAGGCGGGCATCCGCGTCACCGGACGCGCAATTCCCATCGACTCCTGAGGGGTGCGACCCAGAGATCGGACTCGGTGCCCTCGACGGGCCTTCCCGTTCGTCCTATCAGTGAGCAACGGGCCGTCCACCACGAAAGGAAGCTCATGGCTCTCTACGCAGCGCTGCTCTATCACCCCGAGAATCGCTACTGGACCGGGCCCCAGGAGGCCGAGTACTCCCCGCGTACGGTGAGTTCGGCGCGGCCGCGGGTGTGGCGGGAGTGCTGCGCGGTGGCGAGGCACTCCATCCCACCGCCACAGCCACGACGATCACCGTGGACCGGAGGCCGGGCTGGCGGCACTCGACGCGGTCCCCGGGCCGGATCAATCCCATCTCTGGCATGCGGCTCGAGGCGACGCGCTGCGCCGCCTCGTCCGGGTGCCGGAGGCCCGTGACGAGCTCCGCTTGGCCGCCGACCTCGCCCCCACCCGACCGGAGCAGCGGCTACTCGTGCGGCGGCTCGACGCTCTGTGCCCGGACGTCAACCAGCGCTCGTGAGACCTCCTCGAGTCGACGGCGCGCGTCGAGGTCATAGGCCTGCGGATCGGCCTGCGCCTCGCGGGTCCCATTGAAGTACTTCCCGGTAACCTCCTGGAGCGCCGGGTTGGCTGCGAGTCGCAAGGTGGCGTTCACGCCTTCTGCGAGCGTGCTGACCGGCGAGGCGACGATCTTCGTCGGCATGTACGTAGCGGGGTGCAGGCAGGTGGCGGTCACCCCTGAGGACTCGAGCTCGTCGGCGAGCGTGAAGGTGAAGAGGACCTGCGCGAGCTTGCTCTGGCAGTAGGCGCGTACGCCGCTGTAGTCGCGCTCGAGCATGACGTCGTCGAAGTCGATCGCCCTCTGTCCCGCCGAGGAGACGTTGACGATGCGCGCGGGAGCGGACGCGCGCAGGAGGACGAGCAGCTGCTGCGTGAGCAGGTAGCCCGCGAGGTGATTGACGGCGAAGCGAAGCTCATGGCCGTCCGCGCTGCGCATCCGCCGCTCGCCTCCGGGGACGTTGGTACCGATGCCCGCGTTGTTGACAAGGACGTCGAGGCGGGGCTCGTGGGCGAGGATCTCCACGGCCATGCGACGGACGTCGGCCAGGGAGGAGAAGTCCGCGCAGTATGAGCGCAGTCGCTCAGAACCGAAGGCCCGAGCGATGTCCTGCTGGGTGCGCCTGATGCGCCCGGGGTCGCGTCCGTGAATCAGCACGGTGGCGCCGACGGCGCAGAGGTCGTGGGCCAGAGCACGGCCCAGGCCGTCGGTGGCCCCGGTGACCAGCACGGTCTTGCCGCTTGCGTCGATCTCGCTGCTCATCGCCTGGCCATCGCCGAACCCTAGAGCGACGTGGCCCGCACTGAGAGTGCCGCACGGATCCCGGGTCAGGCCAACTCCTCTCGTCGCCTACTTGGGCGTCGGTGTCGCGCGGGCGTCGGCGGCGGCACGGACTGGGCGATACTGGTGCCATGACCGATCGCAACGTGCTCGGAGGCGAGCTTGAGCCCTGTGGCGCTGACCCCGTCACCGGTTTCTATCGGGACGGTTGTTGTCGTACCGGTCCGCAGGACACAGGCTGGCACACGATCTGTGCGGTGGTGACCGCTGAGTTCCTCGAGCATCAGCGTCGGATCGGAAACGATCTGGGCACCCCGAGGCCCCAGTTTCACTTCCCGGGGCTTGTCCCCGGCGACCGCTGGTGCGTGACCGCACTGAACTGGCTGCGGGCGCACGAGGACGGCGCGGCCGCTTACGTGGTGCTCGCCTGCACCCACGAACGCACGCTGGAGATCGTTCCCCTCCTCGCCCTCCAGCAGCACGCCGTCGACGTGCCCTCAGATCCGGGACCCATCACTGAGTGAGGGGCGCCCCCCCCGTGCTGCGCCCGCCTGCGACAGTCAGCTTTCGGTCACGGCGATGCTGCCGTTCGTGCCCCGCCTGAGCTGACGCGGGCAAACCAGACGAGGGCGACGACGGCGAGCGTCGCCGCCACGAACAGGTTCAGCCGCAGTCCGAGCAGGTGGTGCGCCGGGTCCACGCGCAGGAACAGCTCTTCGAGGATGCGAAAGCCCGAGTAGCCGGCGACGTAGAGAGCGAATAGGCCGGGCGCGCGCACGCGCCGGCGTCGGCCGAGCCAGATGAGGGCACCGGCGAGCGCCAGGTCCCAGAGAAGCTCATACAGGAAGGTGGGGGCAAAGGTCGCGTACTGCGCGTAGCGCGCGGGGCGATTGGCCGGGTTGATCTCCAGGGCCCACGGCAGGCGGCTGGGGCCGCCGAACAGCTCCTGGTTGAAGTAGTTGCCCACGCGTCCGGCGGCCTGGGCGACGAGCAGGCCGGGAGCGACCGCGTCCATGAACCGCGGGACGTCGACGCCACGGCGGCGCAGCACGAGAATTCCCACGAGGGCGCCGCCGGCGATCCCGCCCCAGACTCCCAGGCCGCCCTGCCAGACCGCGGCCCAGCCCCACCACGTGTGGGGCACCTCGTTCCAGCTGGTGATGTCGTGGTAGAGGCGGGCGCCGACGATGCCGGCCGGTACGCCCCACAGGGCGACCGTATAGACGAGGTCCGGGTCACCACCGTCCTCGTGCCAGCGTTTGCGCGTGATCGCCACCGCGGCGCTGATGGCCACGACGTAGCACAGCCCGTAGAAGTGGACGGCCAGCGGACCGAGGTGAAACCCGTTGCTCGACGGGCTGGGAAGAAAGGCGTTCATGGGGCGTCTGATCGCAGATGGTGCCAGGGTGAGCTGCGGACCGAGGACGGCGTTCGCAGTGGCGCATGCGCCGCCCGTCCGCTAGTAGGATCGACGCCGATGGGAGGAGGCGCCACCACGCCGGTCAGGGGCGCGATCGCGCTGATCGTGGTGGTGCTCACCGCCTGGCTTGGCCTAGCTTCGCCCGCCCTGGCCGCCCAGCAGGCCTGCACCGGAGACCCGAGCGCGGTCCGTCCGCTCGACCTTCCCGTGCAGGGCCAGGATGCCAGTGGCCTGTACGTGCTTCCGGGGCGTCCTGCACGCACCCTTGTGGTGTTCGGCCACGGCTACTCCTATAACGACATGGCTCGAGGGGGTCTACAACCTCACCGAGCTCTACAACGAGGCCACGCTCGTGGGCCCCTCAAACCCGTTTGCCGCCAACGCCAAGAGCGACATCGAGGCGGAGACAGGCGGGACGTTCGAACAGGTGCCGCAGGCTTACGCCTCGCGCACCGTCGTCAATCGCGCGGCTGAGATCGCCGCCTCGGGCCTGAAGGGCGTCTACATCGTCCACGCGGTCAACGACGGAGAAGCGGCCTACAACCAGGCGCAGGAGATGGTCTCGAGCCTACGTGGCCACGGTCTGCCCACCGACCTCTACAGCGTCTCGCGTCACGCGCCCGGCGACGACCAGAACATCGACACCACTCTGGCAGGCGCGCCGGGGGGATCGGCCGGGCACGAAGCGGAATGGTCGACGCACGACATCGTGCTCGACACGGGATTCGATCGCCTCACCGCGTCGCTCATTCGCGGCGAGCCACCACCCTGCAACCGCACGTTCGCGGTCGACGGGATGTCCAATCCGCAGATCACCCCCGACCCGGCCGTGCAGTCGCCCGGCTGCGCCGCGGGTGAACGCGTGCTGCCGGGAGGGTCGTCGTCGACTTCGACGTCGACGCAGGGCACAGGCTCGTCATCCGCGCGCTGCGCAGTGCAAAAAGGCCTCAGCGTGGTCGCGACCCGCCCCCGCCGCGGTCGCCACCACCAGCGTCGCCGCCGCCAGCTGCTGCTGCACGGGTTCGCGCGCGCCCGCTCCTGCGGTGCCACCGCCGCACGGGTGACCCAGGTCAGCGTGGCCCTCGCGCGGCCCGTGGGAGCGACCGGCCGTTGTCGCTTTGTGCGCTCGCGCCGAAGGCTGAGCCGGCCGCGACCCTGCAGCAGGCCGATCTTCCTGCGCGCACGCCTGTTCGCGAGCGGCTCGAGGGGCTCGCACTGGCGGCTGCACGCCCTCAGGCCGCCCCGGGGCCGATACCGACTCACGGTCGTGTCTCGTCAGGGTTCTGCCTCGGCGGTGCGCTTGGACCGCCGGCTCACGATCCACTGAACTACGAGCAGCAGCCGTCGGAGCGCTTCCCCAGGGTGGCCCTACGCTTGAGAGCATGGAGCACGCTGCCGATCACGCCCCGCATGCGCATGCGGGGCACTCCCATGGAGTGAGCGGGGGCGCCGACCGCGGCAAGCTCGCCGTCGCGCTGGCGCTGATCGTCGGCTTCATGCTGCTCGAGGTCGTGGTCGGCGCGCTGGTGCATTCCCTGGCGCTGCTCTCCGACGCAGCGCACATGCTCGCCGACGCGGGTGCGATCGGACTCTCGCTGGTCGCCATCGGCCTCGCTGCCCGTCCCGCTCGGGGCGCGATGACCTTCGGCTTCAAGCGCTTGGAGATCCTCTCCGCGCAGTTCAACGGCGCGACCCTGCTCGTGCTGGGCCTGCTGATCGTCTACGAAGGCATCACGCGCCTGGTGCACCCGCCCGGCGTGGCCGGTGCCCCGGTGCTCGTGGTCGCGCTCGTCGGCGTCGTGGTCAACCTCGGCGCGACGGTGGCCCTCAGCAGTGCCAACCGGAAGTCGCTGAACATCGAGGGATCACTGCGCCACGTGATCACCGACCTCGCCGCCTTCGTCTTCACCGCGATCGCCGGAGCGGTGATCCTGCTGACCGGTTTTCAGCGCGCCGACGGCATCGCCTCGCTGGTCATCGCGGCCATCATGCTCCACGCGGCCTACGGTTTGCTTCGCGACTCGGGGCGCATCTTCCTCGAGGCCGCTCCAGCCGGTCTCGACCCCGACGCCATCGGACACGCGATGGTGCACGAGCCCGGCGTCACCGAGGTTCACGACCTCCACGTGTGGGAGGTCACGTCCGGCTTTCCCGCCCTGTCCGCCCACGTGATGGTCGACAGCGAGTGCAATTGTCATGCCGTCAGCCGCGCCGTTCGGCGGCTGCTGCACGAGACCTTTGGCATCGAGCACACCACCCTGCAGGTGGACCACGACGGGGGTGAGCTGCTGTCCATCGAGTCTGTCCAGGCCCCGCAGGGTGCCGTGCCGCACTGACGGCACGGCGACCGGGTTGGCACGGCATGGCGCGCCGCACCAACCCCGCTACCGGCCTACGCGTCGCGCTGGTCCTCGGCCAGGATCCGGTAGAGCGCCCGGCGCGTCTCCACGAGCAGGTCGCGCGCCCGGGTCACCTGATTGGCGTCCCCGGCCTGGGCGACCTGCATGGTCGCACCCGCAACCTGTCCGACGAGGGCACGCAGCTCATGCAGCGGCTCGTCCTCGCCGTCCGCCGGCGCATCCCAGGGCGCGGGCTTGCCCGAATCGCGTGCATCGACCTCGGCCTTACCGGCGTCGGTCAGGCTGAACAGGCGCCCGGTCGCTCCGGGGGCATCCTCTGAGCGCACGAGCCCCTCGTCCTCGAGCTGGGAGAGGGCGGGATACACCGAGCCGGGGCTGGGGCGCCAGCGCCCGTCGCTGCGCTGCTCGATCTCCTGCATCAGGCCGTAGCCGTTACGTGACTCCTCGGCGAGCAGCAGCAACAGCGCGATACGTACGTCGCCGCGTCGGGCTCGCCGCCCCCGGCGTCCGAACTGGCCGCGCGGCCCGCCGAACCCTGGCCCGCCGAAGCCTGGCCCGCCGAACCCTGGCCCGCCGAAGCCACGGCCGAAACCGTGTTGCTGCCCGTGGCCCGAGCCTCCGTGCATCTCGACGAAGCCTTCACGGGCCAGGCGGCCCAGAAGACGCAGGACCCGGGGCGACAATTCCGCTTGGGCGAAGGGTGGGTGGCAACGAGCGTGACTGGTCATGGTGACTCTCGATCTGTAGTGATGTGTCTCATGAACATCACGATATATCGTAGCTCCAACTCCTGTCAAGTGCTCGGGGTCGCGCCAGCGTCCTACGCCAGGCCCGCTTAGGATCTCAGGCCATGGATCTTGGGTTGAACGGCCGCGTTGCCCTGGTCACCGGCGCTTCGCGGGGCATCGGGCGCGCGATTGCCGAGGCGCTGGCGGCGGAGGGAGTCGCCGTCGCCGTCGCGGCGCGCTCGCGCGAGGGCGTGCGCGAGGTGGCCGACGCGATCGGCGGCCGTGACTACGTGCTTGACAGTACGGACCTGGCCACCGTGGATCCGCTGCTGGACGCCGTGCAGGCCGATATGGGTGCCGTGGACATCTACGTGGCCAACACGGGCGGGCCGCCCGCGGGAGCCGACCCGCTCGATTTCTCCGTGGAGCAGTGGGAGGCGGCTCACCGAGCGCTGGTGGTCTGTCCGATGCTCATCCTGCGGCGGCTCCTTCCCGACATGCGCGCGCGGGGATTCGGCCGGGTGGTGGCCGTGTCCTCCAGCACGGCGCGCGAGCCCCTGGCCAACCTGCAGCTGTCAAACGCCAACCGCCCGGGGCTGCTGGCGGCGATGAAGCTGCTCGCCCGCGACGCCGCGTGCGACGGCGTGACGCTCAATGCGGTCCTGCCCGGGCGCATCGCCACGGAGCGCATCGCCGGTGTCTACGGGGATCTGGAAGCGGCTCAGGCGGCGGCCCGCGAGGAGATTCCGGCCGGGCGCCTGGGCACCGTCCAGGAGCTGGCCGGCGCGGCGGTCTTTCTGTGCGCGACGCAGGCCGGCTATGTGACCGGTCAGTCGCTGCTCGTCGACGGCGGTCTGACCCGCTCCTGGTAGGGCAGTCAAAATAGAGCCCGGGCATGGGACGCTTCCGCCGTCGCTCGCGCCAGCCCGGCCGCTTCAGACGTTTGCGCTTCGCTTCCCGCGAGCAGCCGCGGATCACGCGCTGCCCGTTGACGCGGTAAGCGTCACCGAAAGGGATCACATGACCCGCGGCATCTACCAGCAGGCCGCCTGATGTGTATCACGTGCGCCGAAATGCGGGGCCGCCCCTGCTGCTCGGAGTCGCGGTGGCAGGCCAAGCGTCCCGTGGCTTAGAAGCCACCGCCCCCGAAGTCGCCCCCACCGAAGTCGCCGCCTCCGAAGTCGCCGCCGCCGTCGTCGCTGCCCCACCCGCCACCGCCACCGTCGTCGCCCCAGCCGCCACTGCCCCCGTCGCCCCATCCCCCGTCGCCGTAGTCGTCGCCGAACATTCCTCCCGCTCCCATGCCCAAGGCGCCGCCGAGAACCGAACCCATCAGGAGCCCGGGCAGAAGGCCGCCCCCGCCGAACCCTCCGAAGTAGCCGCCCGCCCACGGCCCGTAGTGGGCGGGAGCATTCCAGTACGGGGTCTGACGGCCATCGACCTGCACCTGGCGCGCGTACGGGTCAAAGCCCTCCCGCATGCGTAGCGCGTCGGCCGCGCAGGCGGGCACCGGTCGGGACTGGCCGCCCTCGGGGGCCCAGTCCACATCCTCGGTCGACGGTCCATGGCGCGGGTCAAAGAAGCACGGCGCCCGGTGCTCGGGTGGCTCCTGGCCGGCCAGGCGGGCCTTCGCGCACGCCATGGCAAAGCGTCCCTCTTCCAGGGTGGAGCTCACCGTGCCCAGGTCCTCTGGCCGCCGGGCCCGCTCGAAGACCTCGTTGGCGTGCTCGTAGGCCTGGAGCGCCTGCCCGTAGCGTTGCACCGCCTCCTGGTTGACGCCGGGCATCTGCACGTCGACGTCGAGCGCGCGGATGTCGTCTCCGAGCGTGACGAGATCGTCGCGTGCCTGGTCGCGCACCTCCTCCCACTCGCGCTCACGGCGGCTCTTGTGCCCGAACAGCGTCATCGCGTTGAAAGCTTAGCCCCCGCCGCGGGACCTGGGAAGACGGCGATTAGGGCTCGAGGTTTCCGTCGTAGAGGGCGAACATGGCCCCCTGCGGGTCGGCCACGATGGCGATCCTGGCGATCTGGATGTCGATCGGCCCCGCATGCTTGGCGCCGCCGAGCTCCTGGACTCTGGCCAGCGCGGCGTCAAGATCGTCGGTGGCGAAGTAAACGAGCCAGTGCGGCGGCAGGCCGGGTGGACTGAGCTCGCGCATACCGCCGTTGTTGGCCTCGCCGTTGCGGATCGTCAGGTAGGGCTCCGGGCTGCTGGCGAAGGGGCTCATCGTCCAGCCGAAGAGCTGGCCGTAGAAGGTGGTCGATGCGTCGAGGTCCGGCGACGCGAGCTCGTTCCAGGACAGTGCGCCGGGCGCGTTGACCAGGGCAGCTCCGAAGTGTCGCCGCGGCTGCCAAGCAAGCACGTAGGCGCCCTGCGGATCCTGAATCACCGCCATCCGTCCCGCCTCCAGCACGTCGAAGGGCGGCGCGTGCACCGTGCCCCCCAGCTCGCGCGCCCGCTCAGCGACGGCGTCGGCGCTGTCCACTGACACGTAGGAGTTCCAGGCCGGCGGGGCGCCCGCGTCCCGCTGCTGGCCGGGCTGCAGGGCGATCGCCGCGACATTCTTGTCACCCATGCGCATCATCGAGTAGACCTGTCCTTCGCCGGCGGGCATGTCCTCGGCCTGCCAGCCGAACAGCCCTGCGTAGAAGGCCTTGGCCCCTTCCTGATCGGTCGTGGCCAGGTCCGCCCAGCAGAAGGCGCCGGCCGTGTAGTGCGTGCGTTCCCCCATGCCGGCGACGGTACCGGAGATCGTCCCCGGCGTGTGACGCTCTGGTTACCTGCCGGCGGTCCGTGCGCTCAGGGGTGGGCCCGCAGCCAGGCGTGCAGCCCGGTGAGGACGAGCTCGACGGCCAGGGCCGACAACAACAGCGCGACGATGCGCGAGAGCAGGTGGATCAGGCTCGTGGACATCCGCTTGCTGATCGGCGAGGCCAGCGTGAGCACCAGCCAGGTGACCCCCAGCGCTAAGGCGATCCCCAACCACACGCCGGCCCGCGTCTGGAGACCGTGGTTGCGCTCGGTGAGCACCATCGTCGCCGCTATGGCACCCGGTCCGGCGATCAGGGGTGTGCCCAGCGGAACCAGGGCGATGTTGGCGCGCTCGGTGATCTCCGGGTCGTCGTAGCGTCCACGCAGCATGTCCAGCGCGACGAGCGCGAGCAGCAGGCCTCCGGCCACCGAGAGACTGGCCAGCGACACACCCAGATAGCGCAGTATCAGCCTCCCGACGAGCGCGAAGCCGAAGATGATCGCCAGGGCCGTGAGAATGGCCTGCGACGCTGCCCGCCGGCGCAGCCGCTCCTCCAGTGAGCGCGACAGCGCCAGGAAGGTGGGCACGTTGCCCAATGGGTCCAGGATGGCGATCATCGTGATGAATGCGGTCAAACCGGCCTTCAGCATCCGGCTGCGCTTCCCGGACCGGACGGTGCCGCTCGCGCGCGCTTTGCCCGGAATCCCCGTTTTCTCCTGTCATGGGCCATTGCTCGACGATAGGGACCCGGCCCCGTCGTCTGCACGCCGTGACGCGCAGGCGCCAACGCGCCTACCCCGTGCGTTGGCCCGCGGACGCCCCGGCCTCGAGCGTCGTCGAGTCAATGCGTCGGGCCCTGATCGTCTGGCCCCGAAGCGTCTATGAGTTGCGTTGGCCTCCGGGTGGCGGCACGCAGGCCGTCGCGCGAGCCACCCTGCGAAAGATCTGGACGCGGTTGTTCTTGGTGTCGGCCACCAGCAGGTTGCCGCGGCAATCGACGGCAAGGCCCGCCGGCTGGCTGAGCTCGCCCGGCGCAGACCCCTCGCGACCCCAGGCGCCGAGCAGCCGTCCGTCGCCGCTGAACTTCTGGATACGGTCACTGGCGAGGTCGGACACGAAGACGTCACCAGCCGGGTCAACCGCGACCCCGGATGGCTGCTCGAAGGAGCCGGCACGGGTTCCCGCACCGCCCCACGACCTGACCAGCGTGCCGTGGGCGTTGAGCTTCTCCACGCGCCTGGTGCCGGGGTCGGCCACGTAGGTGTCACCGCGGCGGTCGACGGCCACCGCCACGGGTTTGGTGCCCGCGGGCAGCGGCCACACGTCACGCAGGCGTCCCTGCGCCGAGAAGCGCTGCACGCGATGGTTGTCGGTGTCGGCGACGACCACGCTTCCGTCGGCGTCCACGGCCAGGCCAGCGGGATTCTGCAGCTGGCCGGCCAGAGCCCCGGGACCACCGAGGGACCCCAGGAAGCCGCCCGTGGCGCTGAGATGGCGCAGCACGCCGTTCTGGCGATCGTTGACCCAAACCGACCCGTCGGGGGCGACCGCTAACGCGGTCGGGCTGAAGAAGTGGTGGCCGAGAATGGCGCCGCCCCCACCGACCCAGGTGGTCCGGTACGCCAGACTGGGGTCATAGAGATTGATGGGACCGAGGCTGCTGTAGGTCTCGGCGACCAGGACGCCGCCGGCCGAGTCCGTGGCCACGGCCAGCGGACCGATCAGCTGGCCCGCGGTGCGACCCGAGCGACCCCACGTGCGCACGAGGCCGCCGTGGGCGTCGAACACCACCACCCGGTTGTTGCCCGAGTCCGCGACGTAGACGCGCCCGGCGGCGTCCGTGGTCAGTCCCCGCACGTAGCTCAGGCGTCCCGGCCCGTCCCCCCGCCAGTCCTCGATCCAGGCCAGGCGCGGGGTGAGCTTGATGACGCGGTTGTCGTTGTCGTCGGCGACGTAGACGTTGCCGTCGGGACCGATGGCCACGCCGTAGGGGTCGGTGAACTGACCTCGGCCCTTGCCCACGGTGCCCATCTGGGCTACGAAGTGACCCTGCAGGTCGAACTCGTCGATGCGCGTGTTGTAGTCATCGCCGATGTAGACGGCGCTCGCGCTGACGGCGATGGCCCGCGGGTGACGCATCTGTCCGGGCCCCCGCCCCACCTGACCGAAGCTCATCGGGTGAGTGCCGTCCAGATCGAAGCGCTCGATGCGGTTGTTGTTCGAGTCGGCTAGGTAGACGTGATCGCCGCGGATGGCGATCGCTCCGCCCGGCGGTCTGTCCGCGCCGCTGCCGCCGCCGAAGCTGAACTCACCCAGTCCCCGCCCGCGATGGCCCCAAGAGGTCAACAGCCGCCCGCGGGGATCGAACTTCTGCACACGGTCGTGGGGGCTGTCCACGGCGTAGACGTTGCCCCGCGCGTCGAGGGCCAGGCCGCTGATGGCGCCGAGCTGGCCGGGACGCTTGCCGTAGGAGCCCCACTGTCCCCTGAAGGCCCCGGTGGGCGAGAAGCGCTGGATCACGTAGCTGAACTGGTCCGCGACGTAGACGTCACCGTTCGGGCTGAAGGCGACGGCCTCGGGCACGCGCAGCACGCCATTGCCACGCTGACCGATGGCCGCGACGCGCGCGTAGGGGCACGGTCTCAGACAGACACCGCCCACCGGCGGCGCGCCTGCACCCCCAGAAGGCCCGGAGCCGCCTCCCTGCCCGGCCAGCACGGCGACGAGGGCAACGGCCACCACCGCGCCGACGAGCGCCAGGGCGCAGAGCAGACGACGATGTCGTCTCGTGCGCGAGGCAGGGGCGGGGCGGTGGGTGTCCGGCAGGTAGGGACGCACGGTCGGGTCGGGCGGCGCCGGTCGGCGCCGGTCGACCGGAGCCCGGGCGCGTCTGCGCAGCGCCTATGGTGTCAGGCTGATGGCGCCACCCGGGCGCGGCGACCGCGAGCCCGACACGACATGACATCTCCCGAACCTCCTGCGACCGCCGTCCGTGCTGGCACGGTTGTGAGCCGCCGAGCTCGTCTGCTCGCGGCGCTCACGTCGGTGGCGGTGATCGCCGCGGCGCTGGTGTGGCTGCTGCCCGGTCGGGCGGCGGGCCCGCCGCCTGCGACCCGTGCCGTGGCCAGCCACCACCACAGGCGTGGACGCCATCATCGCTCTGCGGCGGTCCCGTCAGGACGTCCTGTCAGCGTGCTCGTGAACACCGGCCGCCCCGGCGCGTCCGTCCCGCGCGACTTCCTTGGGCTGTCGTTTGAGATGGCTGACCTGTCGCGCATCGCGACCTACGCTCACCAGGGCGACCTCGTGGCCCTGATGCGCTCGCTGGGCCCGGGAGTGATGCGCTTCGGCGGGATCAGCGCCGACACGAACACGGGCTGGTCGACCGGCCAGACCGCGCCGTGGAACACGCGCCCCGTGGGCCCCCAGACCCTGAGCGGCCTCGGTGAGCTCGCCCGTGCCACCGGCTGGCGGGTGATCATCACCGTCGACCTGGGTCACTATGACCCAGGCTCGGCCGCGCAGGAAGCACGGGCCGCTCAGACGGCGCTGGGAGACAGCCTGATCGGCGTGTCGATCGGCAACGAGCCCGACGCCTACGCGCGCCAGCACATACGTCCGGCGCCCTGGAGCTTTGCGGCTTACCGGGTCCAGGCGGCTGCCTACCGGCGCGCGATCACCGTCGCGGCACCGGGAGTGGCGTTCGTCGGGCCGGACGCCTCCAGTGGCGTCAGCCCTCTCTCGTGGGTCACGGCCGCGGCCCGGGAGGCTCGCCCGACTCTGCTCAGCGACCACTTCTATCCCTCCAGTCGCTGCGGCTACACCCCGACCGCCTCCGACCTGATCAGTCCGCGTACGCGTCAGGCCGAGACGACCATGTTCAGGCGACTGGCCACGATCTCGCGCCAGAGCCGCCTGCCCCTGCGCCTGGACGAGACCAACAACATCTCCTGCCGCGGACAGCCCGGGGTCAGCAACACCTTCGTCTCGGCGCTGTGGGGGGTGGACTACGCGGTGCGTGCGATGACGGGCGGGCTGCCCGGAATCAACTTCCACGACCTCATCGGCGAGCCGCCTACCTACAGCCCGCTGGTCGGCGCCGGCCGCGTCGCCCTGGCCCAGGGTCAGCTCTATGCGCACCCCGAGTGGTACGCGCTGCTCGTGGCCCACGAGCTGTTGGGCGACCGCCCGGTGCGGGCGAGCGTGATCCGGTCAAGTTCCGGCCTGGTGGCGCACGCCCTGCTGGCGCCCGATGGCCGCGTGCACGTGGTCCTGATCAACTACGATCCGCCCGGGGCCGGTCCGCTGCGAGTGATGCTGCGCGCCGGTCACCAGCTGCGCTCCGGCAGCGTGCTGTCCCTTCGCGCCCCCTCGTTGCACGCGGTCACCGGTGTACGCCTGGGAGGGCGCAGCGTCGGGCCGGATGGCTCCTGGACTGCGCCGTCGCACCTGTCGGCGGTGTACCCCCGAGGGGGGTCGCTGTCCCTGTCGCTGACCCCCGGCACCGCCGCGCTGGTGACCCTGAAACCATAGCCCGGCGGGGGAATCGCAGGGTGCCGCAGGCACCAGTTCAGTAACATCCCCTGCGTGCAGGGGGGACACAAGCGCTTTGAGGACCTGCGGCTGCCCTCCCGCGCGGACGCTGGGATCACCCAGGACGAGGAGTGGTGCGAGGTCACGGTCGACGGCGAGCGGCGCCGTATCCGCTTCCACCACTACGCCCAGATATACGAGATTCCCGGACTCTACGAGGCGCTGTTCTACGAGGCGCTGGAGTGCTGCTCTCCACGCACCGTACGCGACCTGCTCGAGACCGAGCTCGAGCGCGCCGACTTCGATCCGACCGAGCTGATGGTGCTGGACCTCGGAGCCGGCAACGGCATGGTGGGCGAGGAGCTGTTGGATCTGGGCGCCCGCACGATCGTCGGGGTCGACATCGTCGAGGCGGCCGTCGAGGCGGTTGAGCGCGATCGTCCTGACGTCTATGACGAGTACCTGGTCGCCGACCTCACACAGCTGAGCGCTGACGAGCACGAGCGGCTGACCGACCGCGCGTTCAATTGCCTGACCAGCGTGGCCGCGCTGGGCTTTGGCGACATCCCGCCCCAGGCGTTCACCGCGGCCTACGGAATGCTCGAGCCGGGAGGCTGGATCGGCCTGACCATAAAGGAAGACTTCCTGTCCGCCGAGGACCCGACCGGCTTTCAGATCCTCATCCGGCGCATGCTCGAAGACGGCTCGCTGGACCTGCGCGCCAAGCGACGGTATCGCCATCGTCTGTCCAGCCTGGGCGAGCCGCTGTACTACATGGCCATGATCGCCACCAAGGCCGCCACACGCCGCCCGCGCCGGCGCGCCGGGGCCGCAGCCGGCACCGGCGTCGGCGCCTGACGCGCGCAGCCGCAAGCGGGCCGCTCTGAGTTCAGCGCCGGTTGAGCGTGCGGCGCGGGCCCGATGAGCCCATGGTGTCCAGGTGCTCCAGGGCGTGGCCGGAGCCCACCGCCACGCAGGTCAGCGGTGACTCGGCCAGATACGCAGGCATGCCGGTGTGTCGAGTCACCAGGTCGGGGAAGCCACGCAGGAGCGTGCCGCCACCGGCGAGCAGGATTCCGTCGCGCGAGATGTCCCCGGAGAGCTCGGGCGCGGTCTGCTCGAGCGTCTCGGTGATCGCGCGCACGATCTCGCGCAGCGGGAGCTGGATGGCGTCACGGACCTCTTCGCTGTGCAGCTCGATCTGGGTCGGCAGCCCGGTCACCAGATGGCGTCCGCGCACCCCCATGGATACCTCCGCGCTCAGGGGCACGGCCGAGCCGATCGCCATCTTTATGGTCTCCGCCGTGCGCGAGCCGATCGCCAGCTGATACTCGCTGCGCATGTAATGGCCGATCGCCTCGTCCATCTCATAGCCACCGACGCGGATCGACCGGGAGATGGCTACTCCGCCCAGGGTGATTACGGCCATCTCGCTCGTGCCGCCACCGATATCGACCACCATGCGCCCCACCGGCTCCTCGATGGCCAGACCGGCGCCGATGGCCGCCGCAATTGGCTCCTCGATGAGCTCGACGCGACGGGCGCCGGCGGCCAGTGAGGCCTCCTCGACGGCGCGCTTCTCCACCTCGGTCACCCCAGACGGCGCACACACCACCAGGCGCGGATGGGCCCAGCGACGGTCACGCACTCGCCTGATGAAGTAGCGCAACATCGCCTCGGTGACGTTGAAGTCGGCGATCACCCCGTGGCGAAGGGGACGCATGGCGGAGATGGTCGCCGGCGTGCGCCCGATCATGCGCTCGGCCTCCGCGCCAACCGCGTGGACCTCGCCGCTGGCGGTGTCCGTGGCCACGACCGAGGGCTCGGACACCATGATCCCCTCGCCCCCCACGTACACCAGCGTGTTCGCCGTGCCGAGGTCGATGGCCACGTCGCTGACGCCAAGGGTCGGCGCCAAGTGACGGCGAGACGTGTCATGGCGAGAGCCGTCGCGACGAAAGCGCATCATCGCCACAGGGTGTCAGACCGACACGGCTTGGGACCGGGCGGCACCCGCGACGACGCCGGGCCCCGCCGCGGGTGACCGTACCGGACGATCAGCGTGCGCAGACCGGCCAGGCCGATGTGCCCTGTTCAGCGAGCAGCGTGGCCGCGCGGCGATCCTGCTCGGCCGCCGAGGCCTTGGCCGGGTCGCCCGAGCCGCCTACGCTCCGCCATGTCGCGCGGTCGAACTGGTACTTGCCGCGATAACGACCATCGGCCGAGACGGCGTGCGCGTCGCCGCCCGACTCGCACTGGGCGATGCGGGCCAACCGAGCCGTGAGAGCTCCGGAGTTGGCCGTGCCGGTCGAATCGGTGGATCGAGATGCGCCTCCAGGTCGCGCGACCGGGGCCGAGTCTACGCCCATGGCCCGCTCGGTCTGAGGGCCGACCACGCCGTCCACGAGCAGGCCGTGGCTGGCCTGGAAGGCCCGTACCGCGCGCTCGGTGACCGGACCAGCGATGCCGTCGGCGGGAACGCCCAGCGCGCGCTGCACGGCGCTGACCGACGCGCTGGTCTGGGGGTGAGAGGTCGCCGTGGTGGTGGCGGCCATGGCTCCTCCGCCGCCGAGCAGCATGGCGGTGCTCAGGGCGACGGCCACGTTGCGCGTGCGGCGCTTGAGCAAGCGTCGGCGCAGGGCTTCGGTGCGGCGCCGGCGGGAGCGGCGCAGCGAGCTGCGCCACGGATCGAGGACGACGGCATCGGGCAGAACAGGTTCGGACATGGACGCTCCTTCGGGACGTGGGGCGCCTACGGGGTGAGCTGTCGGGCTCGCGCAGAAGGAGAGCGCTACGCCATGAGACTGGCGATTCGCCCCGCGAGCGGATCTCTGACCCGCTCCGGTGGTTCCCCCGCTTCTCGCCGCACGGGCAGCGAGAACTCGGCTTGGCGTGTTGCAGCGGACCACACCTAAGCACATCGACCACCTCCCCCGCGCGAGCGTGCCTGGTGCAGGCCGTCGTGGCGGCCCTGTCCTGAGCGGCCACGGGCACGGTCTGCCGGTAGGCTGTGGCCGCTTGACGCCGCTCGCTCGCTCGCTCGCGCGGGCCTCATCTGCCCCACCGGATGAGAGATCTCTCGCTGACGTGTCCGACTCCACCTGTCCGCCACCGGCGCTGAGCCGCTCCGAACGCGCTTTCGCCCTGGGGGCCGTCGGGGCCACGATCTGGTTCACCGGACTGCCGGCGTCAGGCAAGTCCACGCTCGCCGCGGCGGTGGAACGTCGACTGGTGGCGGCGGGTCGCAGCGCCTACCGCCTGGACGGGGACGTGCTGCGCACGGGGATCAGCCGCGACCTCGGCTTCGACCGGGCCGCACGCGCCGAGAACGTACGCCGCGCCGCCGAAGTGGCGCGGCTGATGGCCGATGCCGGCACCGTGGCCCTGGTCGCCCTCGTTTCCCCCTATCGGGCCGACCGCGCCCAGGCGCGTGCGCTGCACGAGCGCCACGGTCTGCCCTTCGTCGAGGTGTGGGTCTCCGCGCCGCTGGCGCTGTGCGAGCGGCGCGACCCCAAGGGCCTCTACGCGCGGGCTCGGCGCGGTGAGCTCACGGCCATGACCGGAGTGGACGACCCCTACGAAGCACCCTCGGCGCCCGAGCTCGAGCTCGCGGGCGACGTCGAAGCGCAGGATGGCGCCAGTCGCGTCGTCGAGCTCATCGCGTCGCTCCTACCCGGACCGCGTCCGTAGCGCCGACGGGCTGCGCCAACGGCCTTTGGTCCCGTCCGCCAACGCGTCTACCTTGACAAAGATGCTGGTCAGGGAGATGCACGACGGGATCGAGATCGACCAGGTGCTGCTGGTGCGCGAGGTCGAGCGTCGTCAGCGCCGCGACGGGAGCGACTACCTGCGCCTGCGCGTAGGCGACCGCACCGGAGCGCTCGTGGTGATGGTGTGGGAGGACCTCACCGCCGTGGGCGAGCTCGCCTGCGCGGGCGAGCCGGTGCACATATGCGGGCGCTACACCTTGCATCCCCGCTTCGGGGCCCAGGTGAACCTGCGCAACCTCTGTGCGCCCGCGCCGGGAAGCTTCACGCTGGCCGATCTGCTCGACGGCCCCGCACGTGCCCCCGAGCACATGGAGCAGGACCTGCGCGGGCTGGTGGACACCGTGCAAGACGCTCACCTGCGCACCCTGCTCGGGCGCGTCTTCGGCGAGCATTCCGCGCTGTGGAGCAGCTATCGCCGCGCGCCCGCGGCCAAGCGCTACCACCAGGCCTACCGCCACGGTCTGCTCGAGCATAGCCTCGGAGTGGCTCAGGCCGTCAGCGCCATCTCGGCCACCTTTCCGGGCATCGACCGCGACGTGGCGGTCGCCGGTGCCCTCTTGCACGACATCGGAAAGCTCGACGCCTACACCGACGATCCGCAGTGCATCGACCTGACCGATCTGGGCCGCCTGCACGGCGAGATCGCGCTGGGCTACTACCGCGTGCGCCGCACGATGGAGGAGATCGACGGCTTTCCGGCCGAGCTGGCCGATGCGGTCGGCCACATAATCCTCTCCCACCATGGATCCCTGGAGCACGGCAGCCCCGTGGTGCCGTGCACGCGCGAGGCCACGCTGGTACACATGATCGACAACCTCGGCGGGCGGCTGGGCAGCTTTGACCGCCTTGAGAAGGAGTTGCCACAGGGGGAGCGCTGGTCGGCCTTTGACCGCGCCATCGGCGGCGGCGCCTACTTCGCAACGCGCGCGGCTTCACCTGCGGTGGCGCGCGAAGCCGCCTGAGCCTTCAGTCCGCCGCACCTGCCTTCGGGTCCCGCCGGGAGCGGCACCAAACAGCGCAAATAGCGCGGGCATGTGCGCTTGAGCGTGCCCTTCCCTCGAGGCGGAGTTCTATCGTTGCAGCGCGATGGCCAAGGACACCGAGAAGCTCATCCGGCAGCTTTCGCTGATCTCCTACCTGATGGCCGAGCGTCGTCCCGTGACCGCTCTGGAGATCCGTCGCGATGTCGAGGGCTACAGCGGCATGAACGAGGATGCCTTCGCCCGCCGCTTCTACGCCGACCGGTCCGAGCTCGAGTCGCTGCGTATCCAGCTCACGGTGGAGAAGCCCATCGACGGCGTGGCCGAGCAGGAGAACTATTCGCTGCGCCCCGAGAACTTCCACCTGCCGGCGATTGAGTTCTCCGATCAGGAGCTGGCCGCGCTGCAGACCGCGCTGAGCCTGCTCGACGGGGAGTTCGCCTACGCGGAGCCGCTGCGCCTCGCCCTGCAGCAGATCACCTGGGGGCGCCCCAGCCCGCTGCGCGCGCCCGAGCAGCGCTCGGTGGCTCTGGGCATCACGGCGTCGGCCGGCGGCTTGGATCTGTCCCTGCGCCTGGCCAAGATCGAGACGGCGATCTTTCGCAACAAGACGATCACCTTCGACTACTACACGATGGAGCGCGGCGAGGTCGGCGCCCGGCGCGTGGATCCCTACCACCTGCTCTTCCAGGGCGGTCAGTTCTATCTGCTGGGTCGCTCCCACGAGCGCCGTGCGGTGCGTGTCTTTCGCCTGTCGCGGATCCGCGGCAAGGTCTCCTACGCCACCAAGGCCGAGCACGACTTCCGCCGTCCGGCCGACTTCGACCCGCGAGAGTACGCTGATCGGGCCGAGTGGCAGTTCGGCGAGCGGCGGGGGGTGGCCGAGATCCTCATCTCCGAGCGCATCGCCTGGCAGATCGAGCGTCACTTCGGTCGCTTCGGTGAGATACGCACGCCCGACCTGATCGGCGCCGACGGCGGCGAGCGCATCCTGGCCACCCCGTTCTCCAGCGCGCGCATGCTCATCTCATGGGTCCTGGGACTCGGTGAGCATGCGCGCGTGCTGGGACCCCCTGAGCTGGCGGAGGAGCTCGAGCGTCGCCTGGAGCTGATCGAGGAGCGCCACTCAGAGCCGCCGCCGGTGGTCCCTGCCGCGCCCCGCCCGGCGCCGGCGGCCGAGGCGCGCCCGCGCAGTCGGTCGCGACGCGGCAGCTCCCCTGAGGACCGCCAAGAGGCGGCCATCCGCCCTGAGCGCTTCGCGCGCCTGGTCACCCTGGCCTCGATCCTCATCGAGGCGGGACGAGCGCAACGGCACCTGAAGATCGTCGACCTGTGCCAGCGCCTGCAGATCTCCGACGCCGAGCTGCGCGAGGACATCAACGTGCTCAACGTCGTGAACTTCGGCGGTGGCTCCTACGTCCTCTACGCAGAGGTGCTGGAGGACGTGGGCGAGGTCGAGGTCGACCCTGAGCCCTACAGCGACAACTTCGCGCGACCGGCGCGCCTGCTGCCGGTGGAGGCCAAGGCGCTGGTGGGTGCGATCGACCTGATCGGCGACCACATACCTGCTGGCGTGCTGGCTTCGGCGCGCAAGAAGATCGTCCAGGCGCTGGGCGAGGATCCACTCGAGCAGGGCCTGCACGTGGCGCGGGCGACCGCCGACGACTCAGAGGTCGCCGGCCAGGTCAGCTCGGCCATTGCCGAGCACAGGCTGATCGAGCTGGACTACTACAAGGAGAACGAGGATGAGTTCTCCCAGCGGTGCGTCGAGCCCTACGCGCTCACGAACGGTCGCGAGGGCTGGTACGTCGCCTGCTTTGACCCGGCCAAGCACGACATGCGCCACTTCCGCCTGGATCGCATCAAGCGCGTGCACGTCAGCGAGGAACGCTTCGAGCCGCGCCCCGAGGTCGATCCTGCGGCCGAGGTCGACGGCTGGTTGCGTACCGGGGAGGTGCGTGCCTCGCGTACCGCGCGGGTGTGGATCTCTCCCGAGCGGGCTCGATGGGTGCGCGAGGAGCGCAAGCTCGTCGAGGAGCTCGTCGACGGGGCGATCGTGGTCGAGCTTCCCTACGCCGGAGCCGAGTGGCTGGTGCGTGAGGTGCTCAAGGAGGCAGGCGACGCGGTGGTGCTCGAACCGACGGACGCACGCGACGCGGTACTCGCCGCCACGGCGCGCCTGCGTGGGGCGCCGGCGAGCGTCTAGCTATCGTCCGCGGCGGACGTTCCGCGAGGCGACCGCCCGCTAGTCTCGCCGCGTGCAGCCGCTGAAGGGACTCATCCTGTCGGGGGGGCGGGGCACGCGCCTGCGTCCGATCACCCACACCAGCGCCAAGCAGCTCGTACCGGTGGCCAACAAGCCGGTGCTGTTCTACGGCCTGGAGGCGATGGCCTCGGCGGGCATCGATGAGGTCGGCATCATCATCGCCCCCGAGACCGGTCAGGAGATCCGCGACGCGGCGGGCGACGGCAGCCGCTTCGGGCTGAGGATCACCTACATAGTTCAGGATGCGCCCAGCGGCTTGGCCCACGCCGTGCTCACCGCCGAGCCCTTCCTGGGCTCGAGCCCATTCGTCATGTACCTGGGAGACAACCTCCTGCAGGGTGGGATCACCGAGCTGGTGACGGCCTTCCGCACACACGAGCCCGATGCGCTGATCCTGCTCACCCCCGTGGACGACCCCGAGAACTACGGCGTCGCCGAGATCGACGGACGGGGCGCCCCTGAGGGCCAGGTGGGGCGCGTGGTGCGCCTGGTGGAGAAGCCCGCGCGGCCGGCCACCAACCTGGCCCTGGTGGGGGTCTACATGTTCACCGCGACCATTCACGCTGCCGCCCGCGCCATTGCGCCGAGCGGCCGCGGGGAGCTCGAGATAACCGACGCGATCCAGCACCTGATCGACGGGGGACAGCGCGTGGAGCCGCACGTCGTGCGCGGGTGGTGGAAGGACACCGGACGCCTCGAGGACATGCTCGAGGCCAATCGCCTGGTGCTCGACAACATCGAGACCGAGCTGGCCGGTGAGCTCATCGACTCCCACGCCGACGGCCGCGTGGTCGTGGCCGCCGGGGCTCGGCTGGAGCGGTCGACCGTGCGCGGACCGGCCATCATCGGCGCCGGAGCACAGGTCATCGACGCCTACGTGGGTCCGTACACCGCGGTGGGCGAGGGGTGTGTGATCGAGCGCGCCGAGGTGGAGCACTCGATTCTGCTGGCGGGCTCGTCGGTGAGCGGGCTGGACGGGCGCATCGAGTCCTCGCTGCTGGGGCGCAACGTCACCGTGGCGCGCGATGACCGGCGCCAGCCGCGGGCCTACCGCTTCATGGTGGGCGACAACTCCGAGATCGGCATCCCGTGAGCGGCGTGCTCGTGCTCGGCGCCGGCGGGATGCTCGGCCGCGCGGTGCTGTCCGCCGCTCGCGACGAGGGGTGGCAGGCGAGCGCGTTGACCCACGAGGAGCTGGACATCTGCGACGAGGCGTCCGTGGGCCGGGCGCTGGGGCGCCTGGCTCCGGCGGCGGTGATCAACTGCGCCGCCTGGACCGACGTCGACGGTGCGCAGAGCGACCCGCGCGGAGCGCACCTGGTCAACGCGGTCGGCGCCGGCGTCGTCGCCCGGGCCGCGGCGCGAGCCGACGCGGCGCTGGTGCACGTCTCCACCGACTACGTGTTCGACGGCAGCGGGTCTCGGCCCTACGTGGAGTCCGACCCCACGGGCCCGGCGACGGTGTACGGAGAGTCCAAGCTCGCGGGAGAGCGCGAGGTTCAGGACGCCTCGCCTGCGCACGCGATCGTGCGCAGCTCGTGGCTGTTCGGCGCGGGAGGGGCCAACTTCGTCGACACCATGCTGCGCCTGGCCGGCGAGGGCGCCGACGAGCTGCGCGTGGTCAGCGACCAGGTCGGGTGCCCTACCTGGACCGGGCAGCTGGCGCCGGCGCTGCTTGCCGTGGCCCGCGAGCGCCTGAACGGCGTCCTGCACGTGGCCGGAGCGGGCAGCTGCTCGTGGAATGCCCTGGCCCGGGAGGTCTTCGCCCGTGCCGGTTACCGCGTGAGCGTGGCGCCGGCCACCAGCGAGGAGATGCGCCGACCGGCTCCGCGGCCGGCCTACAGCGTGCTGGGCAGCGAGCGCGTCCAGGCGCCGCGCCTTCCCGACTGGCGCCGGGGAGTCGAGGGCCACCTGCGCGCCCGCGGCCTGCTCGACGCCTCAGCAGCCGCTGCGAGCGGCGCGAGCGGGCGATCGTGAAGCTGCTGGTCTGCGGCGGTGCCGGCTTCATTGGCTCGGCCTTCGTGCGCCTGCGCCTGGCCGAGTCCGATGACGAGGTGGTGGTGCTCGACAAGCTGACCTACGCAGGCCGGCGCGAGAACCTGCGCGACGTGGCCGACCAGCCTCGCTTTGCCTTCGTCCATGCGGCGATCGAGGACGCGGCGGCGGTGGAGCGCACGGTGGCTGAGCACGCCCCTGACGCGGTGGTCAACTTTGCCGCCGAGACCCACGTCGACCGCTCCATCGCCGAGCCCGACGCCTTCGTCATCACCCACGGACAGGGCACCTACGTACTGCTGGAAGCGGCCCGCCGCCACCAGCTGCGCTACGTGCAGATCTCCACCGACGAGGTCTACGGTTCGATCGACTCGGGCTCGTTCAGCGAGTCCTCGCCGCTTGACCCCTCTTCGCCCTACAGCGCCACGAAGGCCGGCGCTGACCTGTTGGTCGCCGGCTATCACCACACGTACGGACTGGCGGCCTCGATCTGCAGGGGGTCGAACAACTACGGCCCCCGCCAGTACCCGGAGAAACTGGTGCCCCTCATGGTGCTCAACGCACTCGCGGGAGATCGGCTGCCGGTCTACGGCGACGGGTGCAACGTGCGCAACTGGCTGTTCGTCGAGGACTTCGCCCGCGCCATCGGCGTGGTCCTCGCCCACGGTGCCCCGGGCGAGGTCTACAACGTCGGAGGTCCCGACGAATGCTCGAATCTGGAGGTGGTGCGGCGCATCCTGAGACTGTGCGACCGCGAGGACTCACTGATCGAGTTCGTGGCCGATCGCCCGGGGCACGACCGCCGTTACTCGCTGAGCGCGGAGAAGGTGTCAGCCCTGGGCTGGTCGGCCCGGACTCGCTTCGACGAGGGCCTGGAGTGCACGGTGCGCTGGTACCGCGACAACGCGTGGTGGTGGGAGCCGATCCGCTCCGGTCGCTATCGCGAGTATTACGAGCGCCAGTATGGGCGCAGCCTGGGGTGAAAATGACGTCCCCGGACGCGGCCGGTGCCAGAGGGTTGCGGGGACGCCCGGGGTGCCTCAGCCCGCCAGGCCGGAGATCTTCCAGCGGCCGCCCTCGAGCACGAGGCTCAGGGTGTCGGTTTGAGACCTGCGCCCCGAGGTCGAGGTGACGTGCGCGGTGGCGCTGGCGCCGGATATCGCGATGGACTGCGCGTTGGCCAACGACAGGTCATAGCTGTCGACCTCGTTGAGCTGTCGCGAGACGACGCTCGAGCACCCCCCTGCCGCGCCGTTCAGCTTGCTCGCCACCGAGGAGGACAGAAGGTCGCGACAGATGCGTTTGCCGTCGTGCGCCTGGGCGGCGCTCTGCAGGTCGGCCACCGTCTGGGCCACCGCGCGATTGGGTCCGCTGAAGCTCTGCGGGCTGACCATCGCACTGCCGCAGGCGCTCAGGCCCAGAGCGGTGGTGACGGCCAGGGTGACGGACACGGGACGCAGAGCAGACACGGCCTGGGAAGGGTACGCCAGTCAGACGTCGCGCCGCGCGCGCGGACAGCAGCGCTCCCCCAGAAGGCTACGGTGTCCGCGACGATGTCCGACCCCACGTCGCTGTCTGAGCTCGCGCTCGGAGTGAGCAACTGCCGGCGATGTCCGCGCCTGGTCGCCTGGCGCGAGCAGGTCGCGCGCGAGCGGCGGGCGGCGTTCGCCGATCAAAGCTACTGGGGGCGCCCGCTGCCCGGGTTCGGAGACCCGGCCGCGCGCGTGTTGCTGCTCGGCTTGGCGCCCGCCGCGCACGGAGCCAACCGCACGGGGCGCATCTTCACGGGCGACCGCTCGGGTGACTGGCTCTTCGCCGCGCTGTGGCGGACCGGATTTGCCAACCAACCCGTCTCGCGCTCGCTCCAGGACGGCCTGCGCCTTCGCGGCTGCTGGATAACCGCCGCCGTGCGCTGCGCACCACCAGCCAACCGGCCGACCCCGGCCGAGCGCGACCGCTGCCTGCCCTGGAGCGTGCGTGAGCTCGGCCTGCTCGAACAGCTGCGCGTGGTGGTCTGCCTGGGAAGCTTTGCCTGGGACGCGGCCCTGCGTCTGCTCGCTGCCGGCGGATTGCGCGTCGCGCGTCCGCGCCCGCGCTTCTCCCACGGCGCGACCGCGGCGACGGGAGAGCTCACCCTGCTGGGCAGCTATCACCCCAGCCAGCAGAACACCTTCACGGGGCGACTGACCGAGGCGATGACCGACGACGTGCTGCTCCAGGCGCGAGACCTGGCCGGCATGCCGGCGCCCGGGCCTCCGGCGCACGGTGCGCGCTAGCCTCGCAGGCATGCCGCTGTCGGCCTTCAGCCCGCGCGTGCGCGACTGGTTTCACGGCGCCTTTGACGCCCCCACCGCCGCGCAGGAGCAGGCGTGGCCGGCCATCGCCAGCGGCGAGCACGTGCTCATCTCGGCCCCCACCGGATCGGGCAAGACCCTCGCCGCCTTTCTGTGGGGCCTTGACCGCCTGACGGCCAACCCGCTGCCCGCAGGCTCGCCTCGTCACACCAGGCTGGTCTACGTATCGCCCCTGAAGGCGCTCTCCTACGACATCGAGCGCAACCTGCGCGCTCCGCTGCGCGGTATCGGCGGCGATCTCACCGTGGCCATCCGCACGGGCGACACATCGCAGAAGGAGCGAGCGGCGATGGCGCGCAGGCCCGCGGACATCCTCATCACCACGCCGGAATCGCTTTATCTGATTCTGACCTCGCAGGCGCGCGAGATGCTCACCGGGGCCGAGGCGGTGATCATCGACGAGATCCACGCCGTGGCGGCGAGCAAGCGCGGTGCCCACCTCGCCCTGACCCTCGAGCGCCTGACCGAACAGGCACGCTCTCAGGACGGCGCCGCAGCGCGCGACCTGCAGCGCATCGGCCTCAGCGCGACGCAGAATCCGCTCGAGGAGGTGGGCCGCTTCATGGTCGGCCCCCACCGGCGCGTGCGCATCGTGGACACCGGTGTGCGCAAGCCGCTGGACCTGCGCATCCACGTCCCTGTGCAGTCCATGGTCGAGCCCGACCAGGGTGACTCCGTCGATCGCGACCCGCTCGAGCCCCTGGTCGGCGGCGAGGCCACCCGACGCTCGATCTGGCCGGCCATCTACCCCGAGCTCCTGCGCCTGGTGAGCGAGCACCGCTCCACGATCATCTTCGTCAATAATCGCCGCGGCGCCGAGCGACTGGCCCTGCGCCTGAACGAGCTCGCGGGCCAGGAGGACGAGCAGGCCGGGTCGCCCAGCGACGGCTCGCCCAGCGACGGCTCGCCCGCGGCGGCGCCGGCGGAGATCGCCCGCGCCCACCACGGCTCGCTCGCTCGCGAGGAGCGCACGGTGGTGGAGGAGATGCTCAAGGCCGGAGAGCTGCCGTGCCTGGTGGCTACCTCGTCGCTGGAGCTGGGCATCGACATGGGCGCCGTGGACCTCGTGCTGCAGGTCGAGTCGCCCAAGTCGGTCGCGCGCGGGCTCCAGCGGGTGGGCCGCGCCGGACACGGCGTGGGCGAGGTGAGCAAGGGGCGCATCTTTCCCAAGTTCCGGGGTGACCTGCTCGAGTGCGCGGTGGTCTGCCGGCTCATGCGCGAGGGACGCATCGAGCCCACGGTGGTGCCCCGCAACGCCCTGGACGTCCTCGCCCAGCAGATCGTGGCCATCGCGGCCAGTGCCGAGACGGTGAGCGTCGACGATCTCTATGCGCTCATCACTCGCACACACTCCTACTCCGAGCTGCCGCGGCCGCTGCTTGACAACGTGCTCGACATGCTCGACGGGCGCTACCCCTCCCAGGAGTTCGGCGACCTGCGCCCGCGCATCGTCTGGGACCGCTTGGCCGGGACGATTCGCGCGCGTAAGGGGGCGCGCCAGCTGGCGGTGGTCAACGCGGGCACCATTCCCGACCGGGGGCTGTTCGCCGTGACCCTGCCCGACGGGCGCCGCGTGGGCGAGCTCGACGAGGAGATGGTCTACGAGGCCCGCCCGGGCCAGACCTTCCTGCTCGGCGCATCCTCGTGGCGGATCGAGGAGATCGGTCGTGACCGCGTGATCGTCACCCCCGCCCCCGGGGCTCCGGGCGCGGTGCCGTTCTGGAAGGGGGACAGCGTCGGGCGCCCGCAGGAGCTCGGGAAGGCCATCGGCGCCTTCTCGCGCTGGGCCGTGGACCAGAGCGCGGAAACGCTGGCGCGCGAGTACGACCTGGACGAGCTCGCCGCCGCGAACCTGCTCGAGTACCTGCGCGAGCAGCTCGCGGCTACGCGCGTGATTCCGTCCGATCGCACGATCGTGGTCGAGCGCTTCCGCGACGAGATCGGAGACTGGCGCCTGTGCGTGCTCTCGCCCTACGGGGGGCGCATACATGCCGCCTGGGGCCTGGCGCTGTCGGCCCGTATTCGCGAGCGCTATGGCCTGGAGTCCGACGCGATCTGGTCTGACGACGGCATCATCGTCCACCTTCCCGACCTGGACGGAGGCGATGAGGAGACGCTGCCCACGGGCGCCGAGCTGGTCATGCTCGACCCCACCGAGGTCGAGGACGCGATCGTCGCCGAGCTCGGCGGGTCAGCTCTGTTCGGCGCGCGCTTTCGGGAGAACGCCGGCCGCGCCCTGCTCATCCCGCGCGCCTACCCGGGGCGGCGCACCCCCCTCTGGCAGCAGCGGCTAAAGAGCCAGAGCCTGCTGGAGGTGGCCAAGCGCTACTCGGACTTCCCGGTGATCCTGGAGACCTACCGGGAGTGCCTGCGCGACGTGCTCGATGTGCCCGGTCTGGTGGAGCTGCTCAGCGGCCTGCACCGCCGCGACCTGGCCCTGGTGGAGGTGGAGACACCCACCGCATCTCCCTTTGCCAGCTCGCTGCTGTTCGACTACGTGGCCACCTACATGTACGAGGGGGACGCCCCCAACGCCGAGCGCCGCGCGGCGGCCTTGTCGCTGGACCGCGATCTGCTGCGCGAGCTGCTCGGTCAGGAGGAGCTTCGCGAGCTGATCGACCCCGACGCCCTCGCCCAGATCGAGGACGACCTGCAGCATCGCTCGGTGCGCACGCAGGCCACCGGGCGCGACGGTATGCAGGACGTCCTGCGCCGCGTGGGCGATCTGACCGAGGCCGAGGTGGGACTGCGGGTGCTGGCTGGCCTGGACCCCACGGCCATGCTCGACGAGCTCGAGCGTGAGCGCCGCGCGGTGCGCGTGCGCGTTGGGGGTGAGCGGCGCTGGATCGCCGCCGACGAGGCCGGTCTGTATCGCGATGCGCTGGGCGTGGTGCCGCCGGGCGGATTGCCGGCGGCCTTCGTGCAGGACGTGCCCGATGCGCTGCGTACCCTGGCCGCCCGCTTCGCACGCAGTCATGGTCCCTTCACCTCGGCCGAGCTGCGCGCGCGCTACGGGGTGGACGTCTCGGCCCCTCTGGCCGAGCTCGAGCGCGCCGGGGACCTGGTGCGCGCCGAGCTGCGACCCGGGGGCAGCGAGCGCGAGTGGTGTGACGTGGACGTGCTGCGGCGCCTGCGCCGCGCTTCGCTGGCCGCCCTGCGCCATGAGATCGAACCCGCCGAGCAGCGCGCGCTGGCCCGCTTCCTGCCCACGTGGCAGGGCATCGACCGCCACCCCCCCGCGGGCGCGGGCATCGACCGCCTGCGCGAGGTGCTCGTCACCCTGCAGGGGCTGGCCCTGCCCGTGGAGGCGTGGGAGCGCGACGTGTTGCCGCGACGCACGGGCGCCTACTCCCCGACGTGGCTGGACGGCCTGTGCGCCAGCGGTGAGCTGGTGTGGGTCGGCGCCGGGTCGCTGGGGCGAAATTCGGGGCGCGTCGCCCTTTACTTCCGCGAGGACGCGCCGCTCATCGGCCCGCCCGCTGCCCGCGTGCGCCCGTCCCCGGGCGCGGACGCCGCAGGCGCGCCCGGTGCAGAGCCCGCCCCCGAGCGCGGGCTGATCCGCGACCGCCTGGCCCGCTCACCGTGCTTCTTCACCGATCTGCTGGCCGAGCTGGACATCGCTCCCGAGCTGCTGCAGGAGGCCCTGTGGGACCTGGTGTGGGCCGGCGAGGCCACCAACGACGCCTGGGCGCCCCTGCGTGCCCCCCGGCTGACGCTGGCGCGCGCCCAGCGGGCGGCGCACCCCCGCGCGGGGCGGCGCTTTGGGCCAGCCGTCCGCGGCAGCCGCGCCTCGGCGCACGCCCAGGTCCAGGGACGCTGGTCGCTCACGGCAACGCTGTTCGGTCCCGACGGGGCCGATCACGGCGCGCCGGTCAGCGCCGAGCGCCGGCGCACCACCGCCGAGTTGCTGCTCGAGCGCTACGGCATTGTCACTCGCGAGCAGGTGCTGGCCGAGGGGGTGCGGGGCGGGTTCTCGATGCTCTATGACTCGCTGGCCAACCTGGAGACGCTGGGGGTGTGCCGGCGCGGCTACTTCGTCGAGGGTCTGGGCGGGGCGCAGTTCGCCCTGCCCGCCGCGGTGGAGCGCCTGCGCGCCCAGCGCTCCGACGAGCGGTCCCGTCCGCTGGTGCTCGCGGCGGCCGATCCGGCGCAGGTGTACGGGGCGGCGCTGCCCTGGCCGCGACGCGAGGACTCCGACGGGCGTCGTCCCGCGCGGGTGGCCGGCGCTCACGTGGTCCTCGTGGACTCCGAGCCGGCGCTGTACGTCGAGCGTCGTGGCCGCGGGCTGCTGACCCTGACCGACGACGACGCGACGTTGCGCGAAGGCCTGGGCGCGCTGGCCGAGGCGGTCGCGGACAGGCGGCTGGGCCGCCTTGATCTCGAGCGTGTCGACGGCCAGGCGGTCGTGGGCTCGCCGCTGGAGCCGTTGCTCATCGAGCGCGGCTTCCGCTCCGGGCCGCGCAAGCTGACCCTCAGCGCCTGATGGGCGGCGACGGGAGCCGTGGGTCGGGGAGCCGCGCGCCGAGTAGCCGCGCGTCACGGAGCCCGATGCCGGGGAGCCGCGCGCCACAGAGCCCCGTGCCGGGCGAGCAACCGCGGCGAGCACTGCGCCGCGTCGGTCACAAGGGCGCGGATGAGATCGCACCGGGCAACACCGCGGCCAGCTTCGATGCCGCGCTGGCCGCCGGGGTGGACATGATCGAGTTCGACGTGCTCAGCGAGCGCGCGGACGGCTCGGGAGCGCTGCTGCTGGCCCACGACTATGAGGCGCTGCGCGCCGACGGTCGACTGGAGCTCGAGCAGGGCCTGGCCCACCTGGCCGGTGCCCCCTTCGACGGGGTGGAGCTCGATCTCGACCTCAAGCTGCCCGGCTATGAGCTGCGGGTGCTCGAGGCCCTGCGCGGGCACGAGCTCGTGAGCCGCACGCTGGTCAGCTCGATGTATCCGTCGAGCCTCGCCGTGCTGCGAGCGGCCGAGCCGTCCCTGCGCCTGGGATGGTCGGTGCCCCGCCTGCGCCGTGACTACACCACCGATCTGCTCACCGCCATACCCGCGCTCGCGCTGCTCAGCGGCTACCGCGCGTGGCTGCCCCGAAGGGCCAAGCGGGCCCTTCGTGAGGGCCGTTATGACGCCATCATGGCTCACTGGCGCCTGGTCACCCGCGCGTTGGTGCGGGCCGTGCATCTCGGGGGAGGTGAGCTGTACGTGTGGACGGTCGACGACGCGCAGCAGATCAGGCGGTTGGAGGCCATGGGCGTAGACGGGGTGATCAGCAACGATCCCCGTCTGTTTGCTTGACCTGAGAGGGCCGCGTCGCTCCACCGGGGACAGCCCGCAGTAGGGCTTTCGGTCATCCCGTCGCGCCCCACCCTTCTGGCAGCGTCCGTCGCCGCTCACCAGGTCGCCGCCCACCAGGTCGCCGCCCACCAGGTCGCCGCCCACCAGGTCGCCGCCCACCAGGTCGCCGGCCGCCCGGTGGGCGCCGGCGCCCCCGCCGACTACGCGATCCGGCAGGTGGCGGCGCTGTAGCCGCGCGGGTCAGACCCGGCGCTGCTGCGGTGGCCCGCGGTGGTATGTACGCGTGCGTGGCGCACCACCCGCGAGCCGCGGCGCCACTGGAAGTCCACGCGGCCGCGCAGCAGGAAGGCGCTGCCGCCGGTGGGGGTCAGCTGGAAGGAACGTCCGCTCTGACGCGACCGGATGTGGGCTCCGCCTACGCCCACCCAGCCCGAAACGCTGCGCGGCACGTTGATCCAGCGACCGTAGCGCCGGTATTGCACGCCGAAGCGCATGTACATCTGCTCATCGCGCGCCCCGTCGCCCGGCATGGAGCCGCGGACCCCCACGGTGTTGTGCTTGTCGGGGGGGCTGCAGAGATCCACCGTCCCCCACAGCAGCCGCGACGGCAGCACGGTACCGGAGGCCGAAGCGCTGGATTCGGTGGCGGCGCGC
>JAABUQ010002014.1_pt1 | contig 41458 bp, 34 predicted proteins | sample 5560001 | NCBI WGS metagenome assembly JAABUQ01 (sample SAMN10711888, study PRJNA513371) | rock metagenome | isolation source: Antarctica rocks | place: Antarctica: Victoria Land, Finger Mt nord | collected 2015-12-18
CCCCCCACGCTCCACGCCCCACGCTGGAAGAGGTCTGTTCAGGCGAACGCGGTTCGGTTAGTTTCGCGAGGGGTGTTTTCCCTTCGAGTGGCTTCGACCTTCAGCTCAAGTTCCCGGGGGCATTGCGTACCGCCATGATGATCAAGGCCACCGACATCCGCCGCGGGATGGTCATCACGATGGAAGGGATCAACTTCGTCGTGGTCGACTTCGCCCACCACACCCCCGGCAACCTGCGCGCGATGGTCCAGACCAAGCTCCGCAACATGAACAGCGGCTCGCTGATCGAGAAGCGGCTCCGGTCGGTCGACCAGATCGAGGTCCCCTACGTCGAGACCAAGAAGTACGAATACCTCTACTCCTCGGGCGACGAGCACGTCTTCATGGACACCGAGACCTACGACCAGATCAGCTTCCAGCCCGAGATCCTCGGGACGTCGATGCAATACCTGCTGCCCAACAGCAAGGTCATGGTGATGTACGTCGCCGACAAGCCGGTCTCGATCGACGTGCCGGCCACGATCGACCTGACCGTCACCGACACGCCCCCCTCGCTCAAGGGAGCGACCGCCACCAACCAGTACAAGGAAGCCACCCTCGAAACCGGCCTCAAGGTCAACGTCCCCCCGTTCATCGGCCCCGGCGAGAAGATCCGGATCGACACCCGCACCGGCGAATACGTCGAACGGGTCAAGTAACCCTCGGTCGGTCGCGATCGGCCTGGCGCCGGGTCGATCGCCGGATGCGCACCCACCCGGATGAGCGACTTCCTCGTGAACCTACCCGGTCCGATCGGCCTGCCCTTGCTGGCGGCCCTGGCCGAGGCTGACGAGCTTTATCCACTCGCCTTGCTCTTCGTGGTGGTCGTGCTCGCCCCGTTCGTGCTCGGGCCGATCATGGTCCACCGAAATCAATGGTCGGGGCTCGAGCCCCAATACCAGGTGTTCGACCCGGAAGGCCGGGGCTCCCCCCCGGAGCTGGCGGGGCATTACGCGTGGACCGCGAAAGAGCTGGGAAGCCTCGGGTTTGGCCCGGAATGCTCGGTCCGCAACTCGAAATCGTCGCCGAACGCCAGCGGCTTCGTCAGCCTCTTCCGGGATCGGAGGCACCGGGAGGTGGCCAAGATCCTGACGGCCGTGGCCGTGCAGGGCCCGATCCGGAACGCCACGTCGTTCGTGGTCTTCGTGACGGAGTTCGCCGACGGGACCGAGGTCATGACGTCGAACAACCCGTCCTCGAAGGTCTTCCCGTCGAGGAGGCCGCCATTCCACGGGTTCACGTTCCCCAGGGTGCCCGAGATCGACCGACTCCTGGCCCTCCATCGGGCGCTGGTCCGCCGGTACGAGGACGGGCTGATCCGCGTCGACCCCGTCGGCGACGACCCCCACGAATATCTGAGGCAGCGGGACCACGTCCTGCCGCTGACCCGGTGCGTCGCCCACGGCTACTATTACATCGACAAGCTCGCCGGCCTCTACCGGCCGACCTGGAAGGGGGCCATCCTGATGTCCTGGAAGCTGACCCCGCCGATCAAACAAGTCCGCCAGGCCTGGACCCGGATCAAAGAGGAGTGGCTGCTCCGGGCACTCGACACGATCTGATGGTCTCGTGTCGATTTGTTATGGCCCTGGCCTTGTCGCCCCATCCCGGGGCCGCTACTTCTTCACCCGCGCCCGCCGATCCAACGCCCCGGCGCAGACTCCGGTGAGCATCCGGGCGGCATTGCGGCCGAGGAAGCGGATGTTGTAGCCGCCTTCCTGGACGAGGAGGGTGGGGTATTTGAGGGCTCCGATCCGGCGGCCGACCTCGAACAAGCCTTCGGGCGTGAGGCTCCAGGTCCCCGTTGGGTCGGCCTTGGCGATGTCGAGGCCGAGGGATACGACCAGGGCCACGGGGTCATATTTCCGGATCAGGGCCAGGGCGTCGTCGAGCTCTTCGAGGTAGCGGCCGTCGTGGACGTCCTCGGGGAGCGGCAGGTTGTGGTTGAAGCCGAGCCCCACGCCCTCGCCCGTCTCGTCGGCGAAGCCCGAGAAGTAAGGGTAGGCGAAATTCGGATGGCCGTGGATCGACACGGTCAACACGTCGGCCCGGCCGTAGAAGATGTCCTGGGTGCCGTTCCCGTGATGGTAGTCGACGTCGAGCACCGCGACGTTGCCGCCGAGCTTGGTCCGGAGATACTGAGCGGCGATCGCCCCGTTGCAGAAGTAGCAGAACCCGCCGTAGGTGTCCCGCTCGGCGTGGTGGCCCGGCGGCCGGCAGAGGCTATAGACCAGCGGCTCGCCCGCGACGATGCACGAGGCCCCCGACAGGGCGACGTTCACCGCCGCTCGCGCGGCCTTGTAGGCGTCGCGGCTTAAAGGGGTGAAGGTGTCGATGCAATAATAGCCGGCCCGGACGCTCCGGTCGTGCGGCGGGCGGTCGGTCCGGCGGATCGGGAAGACGTAGGGATAGATGAATTCGTCGGCGGGCAGTTCCTGGCACATGTTCCGGAGATAGTTGACGAAGTCGGCGTCGTGGACCGCGCGGATGTGCCCCTCGCCGAAGTTCCGGACGGGCAGGCGCTCGATGTCGGGGAGTTCGACGATCGTTTTGAGGATCACGTCGACCCGCGCCGGCCGCTCGACGTACCCGCGCTCGCGGACGTGGTGGAGCGAGTGCCGGGCCGAGCAGAAGACCTTGAGCGGGTGGAGCCGCCGGGGGATCTTGTACCGCTTCTCCTCGGGCGTGGCGTAGAGCGGCTTCCTGATCCGGACGGGATCGTCCTTGACCGACTCGCAGACTTGCTTGACGTAGGCCGAGTTGGCGGCGTAGTTGTACCGCTCGGTGAGGATGGCCTTGATGACGTCGCGGACGACCGGGGCGGCCAGCTCGGCGGGGTCGTCGAGGGGGTCGTAGAGCAAGCGAGGCTCGGGCGGGTTGCCGGGGCGGATCGGCTGGTCGTACAGGGTGTTGACGATCGGCCGGGCGTCGTACCGCTCGTAGAACCGGAGCCGGTTCTTGTTGGCCTTGAGGTGGGCGGGGTCGGCAACCTGCTTGGGGTCGTCGGTGGGGACTTCGAGGAACAGGCCCTTGGCGCCCCGGGCCATCAGGTCGTGGCGGAGGGCCTCGTAGAGGGCCCCGCCGAGGCCCCGGCCGCGCTGCTCGGCCTGGGTGACGATGAAGTCGAGGTAGGCGTGGCCGATCGCCTCGAAGTGGTCGGCCAGGGCGAACCCCATGACCCGGTCGCCCGGGCCGTGGGCGGCCAGGAGGATCGTGGGATAGGCCCGCGCCGCCTGGCCGGCGACCCGGCTTTCGACGTAGTCGGGCACGTCGGCCAGGTCGGCGAAGGCGGTCACGAGGAGGGATTGGACCTCGGCGATGCAGCGGCGGTCGTGCTCTCGGTGGGTCCCGAGGACGTGGCTGATTCGAAACATGGGGTCATCTCATCCTTGGTCCAGCCGCTTGCCGAAGGTCAGCCGGTCGTCGCCGGTCCGGTAGAAGTCGGCGATCCGTTCGAGGAGCGAATACCCGCGACGGGTGTAGAAGGCATGCGCCGGGGCGTAGGGCGGGGTCGAGGACGTTTCCGCCAGGAGCCACCGGGCCCCCCGGCGGCGGACGGCCTCGGTGACCGCGTCGTCGAGCCGGCCGGCGACGCCGAGGTTCCGCGACCCCGGCTCGACGGCGATCCAGTAGAGGTCGAAGGTCCCCTCGGCCAGGGGGACGGGGCCGAAGCAGGCGAGGCCGACGACCCGGCCGTCGACCTCGGCGATCGTCCAGGCGTAGTCGGTCGCGGGGCCGGGGTCGAGGGATTCGTCGACCAGCTCCAGGCCGAGGGCGACTTCCTCGGGCCGGAAGGCGTCGCCGCAGCTTTCCAGGACCCGGGCGAGCGCCGGGCGGTCGTCGGGCTGGAGCCCCCGGAGGGTGATCTCAGGATCGGCCACGGCTCGCCCCCCGGTCGTGGGCCTGGCGGGCGAGCCGGGCCAGGGTCTCGTCGTGGTCGCGGCCCGAGGCCCGGAGCGCCCGGGCCCAGCCGGCGTCGGGGCCGATGTCGGGGTTGGGGTTCACTTCGAGGATCATCGGGGCCCCTCCGGCGTCGAGCCGGAGGTCGACCCGAGCATAATCGCGGCACCCGGTCGCCCGGAAGGCCTCGACGGCCAGCCGGGCGAGCCGGTCGGCCAGGGGCGGGTCGACGTCGGCCGGGCACCGGGGGGGGCTGGCGAGGTCGGCCGCCGACCCGACGGCCCACTTGGCGTCATAGGTCAGGATCGGCCAGGCCCCGGCCGGGACGTCGTAGGCGATCTCGGCCACCGGCAAGGCTTCGGGCTCGGGCAGGGCCAGGACGCCGACGTTGAACTCGCGGCCGGGCAGATACGCCTCGATCAGGACGGCGCCGCCGTGGCGGACCCGGAGCCGGGCCACCCCCTCGACGATCTCCTCGGGCGACTCGACCACGCTCCCCTGGTCGATCCCGAGGCTGGCGTCCTCCGCCTCCGGCTTGACGATCGCCGGCCAGGGGCCGTCCCACCGGGGGACCGGCTCGCCCGGCCTCGCCACGGCGAACGGGGCCGTCGGCAGCCCGAACCCCCGGAGCAACGCCTTGGTCCGCCCCTTCGAGTGGCAGAGCGCCTGCGCCTCGGGGGGGCAGCCGGTGTAGGGCAGCCCGAGCAGTTCGAGGAGCCCGGTGACGTGGGCCTCGCCGCCGCTCGACCCGGCGAACCCTTCGATCAGGTTGAACACGACGTCGGGCACCGGGTTGGCCAGCTTGCCCAGGAGCCGGCCCACCGGGGGGGACGCGGCCACGGGCCAGGCGTCGAGTCCCGAGCGGTTCAGGCCCTCGGCCACGACCCGGGCGACCTCGGCGACGTCGGCCTCGGACGCCGAATCGGGATGCTCGGCGGGCAGCACCGGGGCGTTGAACAGGACCGCCACCCACGTCCGCCGGCTCACGACAGGCCCACCCGCCGGAGCGCCGCGTGGAGGATCTCGCGGACCAGGTCCGCGTGGCCGATCCCGTGCCCCTGGGCCAGGATCACCAGGTCGCCCACCCCCGGCGCCAGGCCGGGTAGGGGGTTGGCCTCGATGAAGTAGGGGACCCCGTCGCGGACCCGGAAGTCGATCCGCGACACGTCGCGGCACCCGAGGGCCGCCGAGGCGTCGAGGGCGGCCAGCGTCAAGGTGGACAGGATCGGGTCGGGATAATCGGCCGGGGCCTGATACTCCACGCGGTTCCGCCAGTCGCGCTTGACTTCGAGGGAGTAGACGAACGGGCCGGCCCCGGGCCGCTTCGGGAGCACGCGCATCGCCCCGATCGCGAACGAGTTGCCGCCCCGGGGCGGGTCGTCGTTGCCGAGCAGGCCGACGGTCACCTCGTCGCCGTCGATGAACTCCTCGGCCAGGATCGGCTGGGCGTAGTCGCGGGCCAGGTCCCGATAGATGGCGATGGCCTCGTCGGCGGACTTCGCGACGCATTGGCCGCGAATCCCCTTGCTCGACCCCTCGAACGCCGGCTTGACGATCAAGGGCGTCGGCGCGTCCTCGCCGCGCCACCGCCCGACCGGGTCGGATTCGTCGAAGAGGAGCGTCAAGATCGCCTCGCCCGCCTCGACCGGGTCGCCCGGCAAGGTCCAGCCCCGGGGAGACCGGACGTCCGACGCGGCCAGCAACCGCTTGGCCATCCGCTTGTCCAGGCAGGCCGACAAGGTGAGCGGGTCCGACCCGGAATAGGGGATGCCCAGCATCTCCAGGGCGGCCGGGACCCGGGCCTCGCGGCACCTCCCGACCCCTTCGCCTTCGGCGATGTTGAACACGAAGTCGGGCGGGTCGGCCAGGACCCGGGCGAGGAAGTCGCGGCCGTCGCCGAGCAAGGCGACCTCGTGCCCTTCGCCCCGGATCACGTCGGCGATCGCCTCCACCGTCTCGGGCTTGTCGAACTCTTCGAACCGATCGTCGGGCCCCTCGGCGGCGAGGGGCCCGGCGGTCGGGGCGAGGTCGAAGGCGATCCCGATCTTCAAAGCCCGGCCCCCCGGGGAGCGTGGCCGTTGCCGTTGCCGTTGGGATGATGGCCGTTGCCGTTGCCGTTGATCTTGCCATTCAAGGGGGGGCGGGCCGGTCGGCGGGCGTGGCGGGGGTTGCCCTCGGGGATCAGGGCTTCGGCCTGGCCTTCGAGGAGGGCGCTGACGCCCTGGGTCTCGACCGGGTCGACGCGGTCGGGCGTCTCGCCGGTGGGGTGGTAATGGACGATCACCCCTTCATAATTGCGGAGGACCACCGAGTCGTTCGAGGCCGACAGCAGGTAGTTGGGCATGAGCGGGATCTTGCCGCCGCCCCGGGGGGCGTCGACGACGTAGGTCGGCACGCCGAGGCCGGAGATGTGGCCGCGGAGCCCTTCGATGATCTCGATCCCCTTCCAGACCGGGGTCCGGAAGTGGCCGGCGCCGGTGACGGGGTCGCAGTGGAACAGGTAGTAGGGCCGGACCTTGATCCGGAGGAGGGCCCGGCACAGCTCGCGCTGGACGGCCAGGCTGTCGTTGACCCCCTTGAGCAACACCGCGTGGTTGTTGATCGGCATGCCCGCCATCCGGAGCCGGGAGCAGGCCAGGGCGGCCTCGGGGGTCACTTCGCGGGGGTGGTTGAAGTGGGTCTGGATCCAGACCTTGTCGGACCCGGCGAGGATGGCGATGACCTCGTCGTCGAGGAGCCGCTGCGGGAGGGTGACGGGCACTCGCGTGCCGATCCGGATCACGTCGAGATGGGGGATGGCCGCCAGGCCGTCGACGAAGAACGCCAGCTTTTCGGGCGGGAGGGTGAGCGGGTCGCCCCCGGAGACGATGACGTCGCGGATCTCGGGGTGGTCGCGGACGTATTCGACCATCCGCCGGTCGTCGCGCGAGACCGAGTCCCAGCCGCCCCGCTTCATCGTGGCCCGCTTGCGGGTGCAGAACCGGCAATACATGGTGCAGACGTGGGTCGTGACCAGCAGGGCCCGGTCGGGGTAGCGGTGGGTCAGGCCGGGGACCGGGGAATCCTTGTCCTCGTCGAGCGGGTCGTCCTCCTCGGTCCCCGAGGCGCCGAGCATCTCCAGGGGGGACGGGACGGACTGGAGCCGGATCGGGTCGAGGGGGTCGAAGCGGTCGATGAGCGAGAAATAATAGGGCGGGATCGCCAGCTTGTACTGGGCCTGGAGCAGGTCGAGGGCGCGGCGCTCCTCGGCCGAGAACGGGAGCAGCTCGGCGAGCTGGCGGGCCTGGCGGACGGCGTGCTGGGACTGCCAGCGCCAGTCGTCCCAGAGTTCGTCGGGCACGTCGGCCCAGGCGGGATGTCGAGGGGTCGAGCTGGGGCGGGGACTGGGAGGCTCGTCGCCGTCGGGGATCTCGGTCCCGCCGGCGATGGCGACGAGGGGGGAGGCTGCGCCCGCGGGATCGCTCATCGGAATCCTGACCCTTGGCAGAAGAGGTGATGAGGGGTCCGGACGACCGTTCGGGCCCCGCGAGATTGACTGGGATTCTAAACCTTCGACCGGACCGGACAAGGGGAGAAACGCCGCAATGTCGCGGGCGTTCCAAATCGAAACCTAGCAACGCGATCCGCATGCCAAAACCGACGATCGCGGGAAGCGCCCCCGTGATCGGTCGCGCGGGGCCGACGGAGAAACGTGATCCGCGGGACGGGGGGCCCGCGCGCGGCCCGACCTCGCCCCGGAAATCCGCCCCTCTTTGCAATTTAACACGTCGGCGACGAGGCCATCGGGCCTTCCGCAAGATTTCCGGAAGGGAGCATTTTCGGCCGCTCCCCCCTTCGTGAACGGCCCGAGATCGGGTCGCCTCCAGGAGCGGGAGCGGTCGGGGCCTGGCGTTCACGACCTGGCCGTCATGGCCCCGTCGCCCGGAGGATGGAAGGATGAGGAGGCTTCGCCCACGATTGACCGCGCGTCGGCTGCGGGTCGCCGCGGCGATCGGCGCATGACGAAGCCCCACCGATCCGCCGACGGGCGAACGGGTGGGGCCTGGTCGTCCCGGGACGAACCGGGTCGGATCGGCGAGCCCGAGGCCGCCGATCGGCGAGTTCAGGCCGTCGCTCGCTGGCGACGGGCCCTGGCATAGCCGAGGCCGACCAACCCGGCGACGCCGGAGAGGGCCAGCGACGACGGCTCGGGGACCGTCGCCGAGTTCATCGCGAGGTTGTCGATGGCGAATTCCGTCACGAGGCCGCCGGTCGGCGCCACCTCGGTGAGGCTGAACGACGAGAATGCGGTGCTGCCGGTGAAGTTGAGCGTCCCGCCCGCGAACTGGCTACCCCCCAATTGCGGGGTGCTCGTCACGGTCACCCCCCCGGCCGCCGAACTCAGGCTGATCGATCCGGCCCCATTGGTCGCGAACACCAGGCTGAGGGAGGTGATGGGTTGGTTCAAGGTGATGGTCAAGGTGTTGCCCGCGAAGCCCGTGGGCTCGAAGAGGCTGTTGCCGCTGAACAGGCCGTTCGGCTGGAAGGGGGATATCCTGAATACGGGGCCGAGGGTGGGGGACGTGAAGCTCGCGAGGAACGAGGGGTCACCGGAATTGGGGGCCACGTTCACCATCGGGATTGCCTGCCCGACGGTGAACCGGGGGGCCTCGAACGTATAGAGGACCAGGCCCGCCCGGGTTTCCCGCGCCGCGCCGAGCATTAATCCAACCGCCACCGCCGCCAACCCCAGTCGCTTCATGATCGACATCGCGTGGTTCTCCGCCCGGACTGGCGGTCATCGGCCCCCAACAACTGGGGGCGCGGCGACACGCCTCGATCCGTCGGCCCAAGATGGCACGGTCGGATTGACGAGTCAAGGAAATTCACGGATGGTCTTGATTCAATTCTATCGGTGTCGCTAGTGTGTCATGATCTCCAGACAACGACCCGGGGGGAGGGGGGCGATTTGGTGCCTCGCCGTGGCCGAGTCGCGAGATCGCGGTTAAGATCGGCGGCGAGCTTTCGCCTCTCCCCGACCGGAGCCGACCCTTGGACGCCGTGACCCGCCTGCTTTCGGACCTCGTCGCCATCCCCAGCGTCAACCCGATGGGCCGGGGGCTGTCCGGGCCCGGGTTCCTGGAAGGGGGGATGTCGGACTATCTCGAAGGCTGGTTCCGGGGGCTCGGGGTCGAGGTCGAGCGGCGGCCGATCGCGCCGGGGCGTGACAACGTGCTGGCACGATACGAGGCCCCCGAGGGGCGGCGGACGGTCCTGTTCGACGTCCACCAGGACACGGTGCCGACCGACGGCATGACGATCCCGCCGTTCCAACCCGTGGTCCGCGACGGCCGGTTGCACGGCCGGGGGGCGTGCGACATCAAGGGGGGGATGGCGGCGATGCTCACCGCCTTCGCCCGCCTGGTCCGCGACCGGCCGGCCGGGTCGGCGTCGGTGATCCTGGCGTGCACCGTCGACGAGGAATTCACCCACGTCGGGTCGTCGGCCCTGGCCCGCGCCGGGCTCGGGGCCGACCTGGCGATCGTGGCCGAGCCGACGTCGCTCGACCTCGTCGACCGCCACAAGGGGGCGATCCGCTGGAAGGTCCGGGCCCACGGGGTCGCCTGCCACTCCTCGACGCCCGGCCTGGGCGACAACGCGATCTACCGGATGGCCCGGGTAGTCTCGGCCCTGGCCGAATACGCCGACGAGCTGGCGCGGTCGACGCCCGACCCGGTCCTCGGGCCGCCCAGCCTGTCGGTCGGCCGGATCGAGGGGGGGACGAGCGTCAACGTCGTCCCCGACGGGTGCGAGGTCGACGTCGACCGCCGGGTCATCCCCGGCGAACGGCCCGAGGACTGCCCGGGTCGGGTCCGCGACTACCTCCGCGACCGCCTGGGCGACCTGGGCCGAATCGAGTTCCTCCCCCCCTGGGTCAACATGCCGCCGCTGGTCCCGGGGCCGGGGGAACCGTTCTTGCCCGCGCTCAAGAATTCGATCGCCCGCGTCGTCGGCCGCGAGCCGAGGGTCCTCGGCGTCCCCTACGGGACCGACGCCGGGCCGCTGGGCGAGGCCGGGTTGCCCTGCTTCGTGTTCGGGCCCGGTCATATCGACCAGGCCCACACCAAAGACGAATGGGTCGAACTGGATCAAGTCCGGCTCGCCGCCGAGGCCTACTTCGAGATGGCCCGGGGGCTGGGTTGATCGTCTTGCGTCGTTCGAAACGAAGAGGCCCGGCGACATCGCCGGGCCTCCGGTGCTCATCGGGGGGTGGCGGGATCGCCCGACATCAGAAGACGTCGAGCATGTAGTGATAGCCCTTGTAGAACTTCCGCTTGTTCCAGGGGTGCAGGGCCTCGGCATACTTGTGGATGCCGGCGGTGCGCTGGCCCCCGTAGTAATTCCGGTAGAAAGGGCCCTGGATCTGCGGGACGATCCGCTGCTCGCGGGGATAAACGTACCAGTTGTCGTAGAGCGGCTTGTATTCGAAGCCGCTGCCCGCCGTCTGGGGGGGCACGTAGGGCCAGTGCAGGTAGTCGGACCAATCTTGCGCCTTGGCGCCGAGACCCGAGAGGCCGATCAGGGCCATCGAGAGCCAGAGGGACTTGAGCAGAGAGCCTCGCGACATGATCCACCTCCGTGTAGGGACGTCGTGGGGACGCCATTCCCGAACGTGGTTCATCATGACACGCGAAACGGCCGGTGGCGGAGCTATCGGGAATTTTCCGAGGTCCGATAGTCGGGTTCTCGGGGCGGCGCGACCCCTGGCGGTCGCGCCTCGATCGACGGTCGGGAGGACGGCCGGAAAGGCCGGGGTCGCGATGATCCGACGGGTGGCGCGCATCGGGATGATCGTGGCGTTCGCCTCGGCGGTGCCGGCCGTCGCGCCGGGCCAGGAGCCGGAGCTGGGGCGGCTCCGCGGGCACGTGGAAGTCCTGGCCTCGCCCGAGTTCGCCGGGCGGCGCGACGAGGGGGCGGCCAAGGCCCGTGAGTACCTGATCGCCGAGTTCCGCCGGCTCAAGCTGGAGCCGCTGTTCGACGGGGCTTACGCCCAGGACGTGACGGGGAAGGGGCCCGGGGAAGTCCTCGGGGTCAACGTCGGGGCCAAGATCCCCGGGTCCGACCCAGCCCTCGCCGACCGCTGGGTGATCCTCGGGGCCCACTACGACCACCTCGGCCGGCGGGGCGACGTGATCTATCCCGGGGCGGACGACAACGCCTCGGGCGTGGCGATGATGCTCGAAGTGGCCCGGTCGCTGGCGGAAAGCGGCGAGAAGCCCCGGCGGGGGGTGATCCTGGTCGGGTTCGACCTGGAAGAGCGCGGCCCCAAGGGGGAATTCGGACTCCGGGGCTCGCAGTTCTTCGCGAAGCATCCGCCGGTGCCCCTCGACCAGGTCGACCTGTTCGTCACGGCCGACATGATCGGCCGGTCGCTGGGGGGCGTGTGCCGGTCCTACGTCTTCGCGATCGGCTCGGAGCGCGAGCCGGTGGTCCGCCCCTGGATCGCGCGGGCGGCCGAGGGGAAGCCGGTCACCGTCGGCCTGCTCGGCTCCGACATGCTGGTGATCGACCGGAGCGACTACGGCCCGTTCCGGTCGCGACAGGTCCCGTTCCTCTTCTTCACCACGGGCGAGAATCCCCTGTACCATACGCCGCTCGACCGGGCCGACACGATCGACTACCCCAAGCTCGAAGCCATCAGCCGGATCATCCACGGGGTCGTCCGCGAGGCCGCCCGGTCGGATTCCGCGATCGCCTGGTCCGCCGAGCCCGATTACCCGGTGGCCGAGGCCCTGGCCGTCCGCGACGTCCTGAAGACCTTGCTCGAACACCGCCAGGCCCTCAACATCGGCCCCTATCAGGTCGCCCTGATGGGCCAGACCATCCGGACGGTCGACGCGATCGCCGACCGGGGGACGATGACCGCCGCCGAGCGGTCGCGGATCGTCCGCGCGGCGCAGGTCATCCTGTTCACGGTGTTTTGATCGTCAGGGCTTGGGGACACCGGGGGCCGGGGGCCGGGGACCTGGGCGGCGAGGCACCGGGGGTTCGCCGGGGAAGCCTTCGAGGAAGGGGCGTTCGCCGGGGAAGAAGTGGGGCGCCTGGTCGCGAACGAAAGGGTTGACGCGGTTGGGCATCGGGGCGTCGGGGTTGGCGTGGTGGTCGGGGCCGTCGTCGCGAAGCAGGGCCCGGATGGTCGAGGCGCGGAGGGCCAGGTAGTCAGGCCACCCCTGGCCTTCGGCCGGCTCGTCGGTCAAGGCGTAGCCGGCCCCGGTCCACTCGACCCGGCGACCCGGCCGGGCGTCGTGCTCCTTGAGGTAGTCGATCGTCCGGCCGGCCCGGTCGAGCTCGCCCCGATTGAGGAAGATCTGGGCGCGGACGGTGAGCAGGTCGCGGCGACGGCCCGGGGATTCGACCAGGCCTTCCAGGGCCTCGAGCGACGCCAACGCGGCGGGATAATCTTCCTTCAGGTAGTCGAAGAACAGCCGGGCCTCGGCGAGGATGGCGAGCGTGGCCGGGTCGGCGGGGGGGGCGTCGGCCGGGCGGTCGCAGAGGGGGCGGCCCATCTTGCCGATCCGCCGGAGCCGGAACGTCGGCTCGGAGTTGGGCTCGAACTCGGTGAGGATCGGCAACAGCGTCGGCCGGGCCACCCGCGACGCCGCCGGGGTCCTGGGCTCGGTCGAGGCGACCGGCAGGCCCCCCAGGATCGTCCGCGCCGTGCCCACGAGAATGGCGATCCACTCGACCCGCGCGGCGTCGTCGGGCGCGACCAGCCGGGACCGCATGTCGTTGCTGTCCAGGTCGCAAAGCGCCGGAGGCGAGAGCCGGTCGACCGAGCCGACCCGCGCCGCCAGGGTCTTGCCGTCGGGCGAGAGCGACAGCGAGCCCATCGGCGCGGTGTAGTCGAGGATCGCGAACTTCTTGTAGATCGCGTGCTCCCGGGGGCGATACCAGGTGATCTGGTTGGGCTGCCCCTCGACGACGGTGGCGGTGAACAGGTCGTCGCCGTCGCGGTTGAAGGCGATCGAGACCCCTTCGAGCGCGCGGTCGCGGCCGATCATGACGTCGGTGGTCAGCGGGCGGAGCGTCTCGGCGACCCCGGTGTCGAGCCGGACCCGGAGCAATTCCGCCAGCTCGCCCGGCGGCTCGGCCCCCCTCGCGACGGTCCGCCGGGCCACCACGACCACCGTCGAGCCGTCGCGGGTCCACGCCGGGGCCTGCCCGGCCTGGCCGACCTCGCAAAGTATCCGGGGCTGGCCCAAGGCCGAGTCGACGCACTGGAGGGTGTCGCCGGTCCCGCGGACGAAGAACGCCAGGCGGCCGCCCTCCGGCGCCCAGGACGGCAAAAAGGCGTCGACGAGGGTGTTGACCAGCCGACCGCTGTCGGCCCGGACGATCGCCAGGCCGTTGGGGGCGAACTGGGGGACGGCCAGGAACTTGCCGTCCGGGCTCCAGGCAATCGCTTGCCCGGGGAGCCGCGCCGCCTCGGCGGTGAGCGACGGGAGCGGCCGCGACCAGATCACCCGCCGCCGGCCCGGCCCGTCCAGGACCACGACCTCGAACCGGCCGGGGCCGCCGGCGTCGGTCACGACCCGGCCGAAGGCGAGGGCCCGACCATCGGGGCTCCAGCCGGGGGCCGTCACCGGGTTCGGCGACTCTTCGAGCAGCGTCGAAGCCCCGGAGTCGGCCCGGGTCGCCCAAAGCCTGTAGGCGGATGGCGGCGACTTCGCCGAGCGTCCCGGCGCCCGGGGCGCGTCGAACAGCCAGCCGGGGCGGAGGACCTCGCCGATCGGCCGGACCTCGACCACGTAGGCCAGCCATTTCCCGTCCGGCGACCACGCCATCGGGGCATGCAGGCAGCCGCCGAACAAGCCTAACACCGTCGCCGCGACGATGGCCCGCATCCTGGTTCGACTCATCGGCGACGATTCCCCCCGGAGCTTCCGGCCATCACCCCCAACCCCCGGCCCGGCCCGCCGGCCCTCGACGGGCGATGCCCACCGGCTCCGTCCCCAGTATAGTTCGAGCGGCCTCGAATGGATACGAGCCGGGCTCGGGATAACCCAATCCCGCTCGACCCGTGAACGACAAGCCCGGAAAATCTGGATCATTTGGGGGCTCTTGGCGGTCTAGTTTGATCTTGCCGCCGGACGATGTAGAGTTGGAGCGAAGGGCGGGGGGCGGACGGTCGACTCGGGACGACGGGTCGGGGGCGGTGTCCCTTGCCAGCGGCGGGGGTCGTCACTATAATGCCCGGCCGGCCTAGGGATTGCGAAAAACCGGGCCCAGAGTCGCGGCGACCCCTCTCGCGGCGCGTGGTTCCTTCGCCAGCTCGTTCCGGGGCCCCCCATGAGATTCGTCCTGATCGATCGCATCACCGAACTCCAGCCCGGCCAATCGCTGGTCGCCATCAAGAACCTTTCCCTGGCGGAGGAATATCTGGCCGACCACTTCCCGGGGTTTCCGGTGATGCCGGGCGTGCTCATGCTGGAAGCCCTGACCCAGGCCGGGGCGTGGCTGATCCGGGACATGGACGACTTCGCCCACAGCGTGGTGCTCCTGAAGAAGGCCAAGACCATCAAATACGGGAGCTTCGTGGAGCCCGGGCGCCAGCTCCAGATCAAGGTGGCCCTGGTCTCGCGCGACGATCGGGAGGCGACGTTCAAGGGGGACGGCACGATCGACGGCCAGGTGATGGTCAAGGGGCAGTTCACCCTGACCCGGTATAACCTCCGCGACCGCGACCCCGGCCTGCACGCGACCGACGCCTCGATCGTCGCCGGGCTTCGCGAACTGTATGCCACGCTCCGCAAGGGTTCGGTGGGGGCCCGGGCTTTGCTCCGCGAGGGGGCCCCGGCCTCGGCCCGGGTGGCCTTGGTCGACGGGATGGGCGGTTGACCCGCCCCTCGGCGGTCGACCGCGCCAGTCGCGGCGGCCTTGATGATGTTGCAAGGTTCGCCGAAATACATCAAGATGGGCCGCGACGCATGGAACGCCGGCCGAGCGCGACCGAACCCGCCCCCCTTCGCGACCGCACCCGATCGACTCGTCCCGGCCCGATTGAAGTTGCCACCATCGATCCGCCGACGAACATCGGGTCAGACCGCGCAACCGGCGGCCGGAGGATGGCCCCTCCCGGGGGGCCTGGGATTGGTGTTCCCGCTTTATCGAGGACGACATGCCGACGCACGACGAGATCTATCAGAAAGTCCAAGCCACCCTGGTCGACGCCCTGGGCGTCGACGACGAGGATGTCACCCGCGAAGCGACCCTCCAGGGCGACCTGGGCGCCGAGTCGATCGACTTCCTTGACATCGTGTTCCGGCTCGAGCGGAATTTCGGCATCAAGATCCCGCGCGGCGAATTGTTCCCCGAGAACGTCGTCACCGACCCCGACATGATCAAGGACGGCAAGCTGACGGGCAAGGGGCTCGACGAGCTCAAGGCCCGGATGCCCTACGCCGACCTGACCGAGTTCGCCGCCAACCCCGACGTCGAGCGGATCGGCGACCTGTACACCGTCGACATGCTCGTCCAGTACGTGTCGAGCAAGCTCGCCGCCTGAACCGGGTCCCCGGTTCCGGATTGGCGGCGGATCGGGCCCCGAGCGGCCGGCCGAGGGCCCGTCCTTTCCCCTATGAGCGGGTGATTTCTGCCCATGCGTTGGATCTGGATCGACAAGTTCCTGGAGTTCCGCGGCGGCGAGTTCGCGCGGGCGATCAAGAACCTGACGCTGGCCGAGGAACACCTGCACGACCATTACCCGGGCTACCCGGTGATGCCGGCCTCGCTCATCATCGAAGGGCTGGCCCAGGCCGGCGGCATCCTGGTCGGCGAGGCCAAGAATTTCGCCGAGAAGGTGGTCCTGGCCAAGATCCCCCGGGCCGAGTTCTTCGGCGTGGCCTGCGCCGGCGACCAGCTCATCTACGAGGTCACGCTGACCGACCTCCGCGACCAGGGGGCCGTCGTCGCCGGCAAGGCGTTCCTCGACGGCGAGCTGTTGGCCGACGTCGAGATCGTCTTCGCCCACCTCGACCAGTCGCGGGCCAACCAGATCTTCGGCCCCAAGAATTTCGTGTTCACGCAGCAGATGCTCGGCATCCTCGACATGGCCAAGGCCCAGGCCCGCGCCAAGGACGCCGCCGCGCCGGCCGCCAATGGCCAGTCCCCGGGCCAGGAACTCCCCCCGTCCCCGGGCTGAACCCGCCCGAGTTTCCCGCGTCGCGTCGAAGCCGGCCCGCTCCTCGCCCTTCGGTGGAGGTTTACGAGTCCCCCATGCTCCGAACCGAACGCCGAGTGGTCATCACCGGGCTGGGCGTCGTCTCGCCGCTGGGCATCGGGGTCGAGCCCTTCTGGGCCGCCCTGGCCGGGCGCCACGGGGCGGTCAAGAAGATCGGGGCGTTCGCGGTCGACGGCCTCCCCAACGACCTCGGCGCCGAGGTTTCGGGCCTCGACAAGAAGGCCATGATCGACCTGGCCCTGCCCCGGATCAAGAAGCCGCTCCGCAAGAGCCTGAACTTCATGGCCCGCGACATCCAGCTCGCCGTCGCCGGGGCGCAGCTCGCGTTCCTCGACGCCGGCCTGGAAGGGGCGTCGATCGACCCGACCCGGATCGGCGTCGACCTCGGCGCCGGCCTGATCTCGACCGAGCTGGACGAGCTGGCCTCGGCCATCGACGTCGGGTTCCACGGCGGCCACGGGGCGTTCGACTACGACGCCTATGCCCGCGACGGGATCGGCACCATCACGCCGATCTGGCTCCTGAAGTATCTGCCGAACATGCTGGCGTGCCACATCTCGATCCTGCTCGACTGCCAGGGCCCGAGCAACACCATCACCGAGGCCGAGGCCGCCTCGAACGTGGCGATCGGCGAGGCCGCGCGGATCATCGCCAAGGGGCGGGCCGACCTCATGATCACCGGCGGGGCCGACTCCAAGATCCACCCGCTCAGCCTGGTCCGGATGAGCCTGCTCGGCCAGATGTCGGGCTGGAAGGGGGACCCCGCCGGCGCCTGCCGCCCGTTCGCCGCCGATCGCGACGGCTGGGTCCCCGGCGAAGGGGCCGGCCTCCTGGTCCTCGAAGAGCGCGAGCACGCCCTCGCCCGCGGCGCCCGGATTCACGGCGAGATCCTCGGGTGCGGCTCGGGGTGCGACGCCAACCCCGGCGGTGGGATCGACCCGTCCGGGATCGGGACCGAGATCGCCATCAAGTCCGCCCTCCGCGACGCCGGGATGGCGCCCGACCAGCTCGGCCACGTCAACGCCCACGGGGCGTCGACGGTCGTCTCCGACCTGGCCGAGGCCCGCGCCCTGTCCCGCCTCTTCGGCGACGGGGCGGCGGCCGTCCCGATCACCGCCCTGAAGGGCTACATGGGCAACCTGGTCTCCGGCTCCGGCGCCGTCGAGCTGATCGCCAGCCTCGTCGGCGTCAATCGCGGCCTGGTCCCGCCCACCCTGAACTGCGACCGGCCCGACCCGGCCTGCTCGGGACTCGACCTGGTCCGGGGCGAGCCCCGGCCGACCGGGAACCCGACGTTCCTCAACATCAACCTCACCCGCCACGGCCAGGCCGCCGCGCTGGTCGTCCGGGGCAACCCGGGTCCCGCTTGACCGGCCCCCTCCCAGGAACAATCGCCATGCAACGCCGAGTCGTCGTGACGGGGATGGGGATGGTCACCCCGGTCGGCCGCGACCTGGAGTCGACCTGGGAATCCCTCGTCGAGGGCCGGAGCGGCGTCGGGGCCATCTCGCTGTTCGACGCCGGGAGCTTCCCCACCCGGATCGCCGCCGAGGTCAAGGGGTTCGACCTGGCCGGCTACGTCCCCGCCACCGACCGTTGGCGCGACCATTGCCGGAACACCCTGTTCGCCGTCGCCGCCGGCCGGATGGCGGTCGACCATTCCGGCCTGGAATCCGCGAAAGGGCTCGACCCGGCTCGATTCGGGGTCTACCTCGGGTCGGGCGAGGGGCAGCAGGACTTCCCCCGGTTCGTCAAGCTCGTCCGGGACTCGACGCGCGACGGCAAGGTCGACACGGCCAACTTCACCCGCCAAGGGCTCCGGGACCTCCACCCGCTCCACGAGGCCGAGCAGGAGCCCGGGACCCCCGCCGGCCACCTCGCCGGGCTGTTCACCGCCCGGGGGCCCAACGCCAACTGCTTGACCGCCTGCGCCGCCAGCACCCAGGCCATCGGCGAGGCCACCGAGATCATCCGTCGGGGGGACGCCGACGTCATGCTCTCCGGCGGGACTCACAGCATGATCCACCCGTTCGGCGTGACCGGCTTCAACCTCCTCACCGCGCTGTCGACCCGCAACCACGAGCCGACCCGGGCCAGCCGGCCGTTCGACCGCGACCGCGACGGGTTCATCCTCGGCGAAGGGGCGGGCATGGTCGTCCTCGAAGAGCTGCAGCACGCCAAGGGCCGGGGCGCGACGATCCACGGCGAGGTCGCCGGCTACGGCTCGACCGCCGACGCCTTCCGGCTGACCGACACCCACGACGAAGGCCGCGGCGCGATCGCCTGCATCCGCGAGGCCCTCGCCGACGCCGGGCTCGACCCGTCCGACATCGACTACATCAACGCGCACGGGACCAGCACCTCGGTCAACGATTCGATCGAAACATTGGCGATCAAGCGAACATTCGGCGACCTGGCCTATAAAGTGCCCGTGTCCAGCACCAAGAGCATGATGGGCCACTTGATCGCCGCCGCGGGCTCGGTCGAGGCCATCGTTTGCCTCCTGGCCATCCGCGACGGCGTCCTGCCGCCGACGATCAACCTCGACCACCCGGGCGAGGACTGCGACCTCGACTACGTCCCGCACGAGGCCCGCCGGAAGTCGGTGGACGTCGCCCTCTCGAACAGCTTCGGGTTCGGCGGCCAGAATACCTCGCTGATCTTCCGCCGCTACGCCGGCTGAGCCCGCGCCCGCCACGCCCCGGCCGATCCCGCCATCCCCACCCCTTTCCGTCGAGATTGACGGTACGCCGAGCAGATTCGACACCCCACGATCGACCCCCAAGCGACGTCACCGGAGCCCACTCGTGTCCAGCCCCTCGACCGTGTTCGCGATGACCTCGATCCTCCTGGCCCTGGGCACGATCGTCGTGTTCCTCGGCTATGTCGTCATCCGCTACGCGCCGATCGTCGGCCGGATCTTCGAGGAGAAGCCGATGTTCCTGCCGCTCCGGGTGGCCCGGACCGAGGGGGGCGAGGACGCCTGGTTCCCCACCCGCGACCGCCTCCGCCTGGCCGGGACCTACTTCAAGGCGCGGACGCCGACGCGGGTCGGCGTCCTGGTGTTCTGCCACGAATACCTGAGCGACCGCTGGAGCGCCCTGACCTACGCCGACCACCTCCGCGACCAAGGGTTCGACCTGTTCAGCTTCGACTTCCGGAACCACGGCGAGAGCCCGAAGGACCCCGCCTACAACCCGCTCCAGTGGGTCACCGACCACGAGTTGTACGACCTCCAGGGGGCCCTGGCCTACCTCCGATCGCGGCCCGACGCCGACCCGGCGGGCGTGGGCGTCTTCGGGATCAGCCGGGGCGGCGGCACCGCGCTTTGCGTCGCCTCCCGCGACCCCCGGGTCTGGGGCGTCGTCACCGACGGCGCGTTCCCGACGCGGGGGACGATGCTGTCGTACATCAATCGCTGGGCGGAAATCTACGTCGGCAACCCGGTCTTCTGGAAGCTCATGCCCAAGGCGGTCTTCGAGATCCTCTGCTGGGCGACCCGCGTCCGGACCCAGATGAAGCTCCACTGCCATTATCCCGACGTCGAGCGGGCCGCCGCCCGCCTCGCCCCGCGCCCCTGGCTCATGATCCACGGCCAGAAGGACGCCTACATCGGCATCGACATCGCCCAGGGGTTGTTCAACCGGGCGGGCGACCCCAAGGAACTCTGGGTCGTGGCCGGCGCCAAGCACAACCGCTGCCGCGAGAAGGAGCCGGTCGCCTACCCCGACCGGGTCGCCACCTTCTTCCGCGCCTACGCCCCGCGCGGCCCGCGACGGGTGGCCGAGCCCGCCCGCGCCGCCGACCTGCCGACCACCCCGTTCGACGCCGTCCCCGTCCCGGCCGGACTCGGCGTCACCATCCCCGGCTGAGGCGAGCCGACGATGTTCAATCAGATCCGGAAATACGCGGGGCTGTACCTCCTCGACCGCTCGCGACGCCTCGCCCGCCGGTTCCTCGACCAGGCCAAGGTCGCCGAGCGGGTCCAGCGCGACCTGCTCCTGTCCCGGGTCGCCCGCCACGCCGACAGCCAGTTCGGCCGCGACCACCATTTCGGCGAGATCCGGTCGGCCGCCGACTTCCGCCGCCGGGTCCCCGTCGCCGGCTATGACCGCCACGAGCCGTACATCGAACAGGTCCGCCAAGGGAACACGGGCGCCTTGTTCGGACCCGGCACCGACGTCCTGATGTTCGCCCTGACCTCGGGGACGACCAACCGGCCCAAGACGATCCCGGTCACCCGCGAATCCCTCGGCCACTACCGGGAAGGCTGGTTGATCTGGGGGATCAAGGCGTTCGACGACCACCCGGCGATCCTGGAAGACGGCCTGATGCCGATCCTCCAGCTCGCCAGCGACTGGCGGGAAAGCCTGACCCCGGCCGGCATCCCCTGCGGCGCCATCACCGGCCTCACGGCCCACATGCAGAACCCGCTGGTCCGGATCACCTATTGCATGCCGCCGGGGGCCTCGAAGATCAAGGACGTCGCGTCCAAGTATTACGTCGCCCTCCGGCTCTCGACCTACCGCGACCTCGGCACCACCATCGCGGCGAACCCCAGCACGGTCCTCGCCATCGCCCGGCTCGGCGACCGCGAGAAAGAGACCCTGATCCGCGACATCGCCGACGGGACCGTCGACCCCAGGTGGTCGATCCCCGCCGAGGTCCTCCGCGCCATCCGCCCCCGGACCCGCTGGAAGCGGAAGCGTTCGGCCCGACGCCTGGAGGCGATCGTCGACCGGACCGGCCGGCTCCTCCCGAAGGATTACTGGCCGAACCTCCAGTTCCTGGCCAACTGGACCGGCGGGACGATGGGGGCCTACCTCCGGAACTACCCCGAATACTTCGGCGACCGCCCGGTCCGCGACATCGGCCTGATCGCATCCGAGGGGCGATTCACGATCCCGATCGCCGACGGGACCCCGGCCGGGGTCCTCGACATCCGCCATCATTACTTCGAGTTCATCCCCGAGGACCAGGGGGACCGCGACGACCCCGAGACCGTCGAGGCCGCCGACCTCGTCGAGGGCCGGCGCTACTTCATCGTCCCCACCACCGCCGGCGGGCTCTACCGCTACATGATCCACGACCTCGTCCGCTGCGTCGGGTTCGAGGGGAAGGCCCCGCTGGTCGAGTTCCTCAACAAGGGCGCGCACTTCTCCAGCCTGACCGGCGAAAAACTGTCCGAGTATCAGGTCGTCGCCGCCGTGAACGCCGCCCAGAAGGCGCTGGGGGTCCGCCTGACCGCGTTCCTGGTCCTGCCGAGCTGGGGCGACCCGCCCCATTACAACTTGCTGGTCGAGGAGCCCGACGCCCCCGACGAGGCCGCCGCCGCCCGACTGGCCGCCGAGGTCGAGCATCAGCTCCAGCTCGCCAACCTCGAATACGAGAACAAGCGGTCCACCCTCCGACTCGGCCCGATCCGCCCATTCCGCATCCCCGCCGGCTCCTGGCTCGATTTCCAAGGGCGGCGGCTGACGAAGAGCGGCGGGACCGTCGAACAGTACAAGCAGCCGTGCCTGCTGTCCGACCTGGAGGCGATCGAGACGTTTCGTCCCCACGGGCCCAAGGTCTCGACCTTGGCCTGAGCTTGAGGTCGGGATACCGAGCCCTCAAATGGCCGCTTTCGTCTTGCGTCCCTCGGGAATTTCTGCTATCCGAGCCGCGAGCGAAGCCCCGGCACGCGCCTTTCCATCCCGGCCCGGACGGGAAACCCCCCGACACTCATCCCCACCCAGGGGGAGAATTCACCCATGCTCCCGGCGACGGATCGCGCATCGAATGGGCTGACTCACCGGTTGACGATCGGCCTCGCCCTGGCCGTCTCGGCGGCCGACCTCGGGTGTTCGCGGCTCAAGTCGCAACGCCAGGCCCCCGTCCCCGCCATGCTCGGCGTCGAGCAAGTCGGCAACGACTCTTACGCCAACGCCCGGCGACCCCGGACCCCCGAGGCCCAGCCGAGGGCCGAGGCCGTCGACCCGATGCTCCCCGAGCGGGGTGAGGGCCGGGGCTCGCCCGCCTCGCCGCCCGCCCCCGACGAGGCCGGGCCGGCCGTCGCCCTCCAGCCGCCGGTCGCCCCGGAGCCCCGGGACGCCTCCCGGCCCCCTTCGGCCATCGCCGCGACCGTGCCCAACGCCTCGCGCCTGATCGCCGCCTCCGGCCGACGGGGCGACCCGGCCCCGGCCTGGGCCGAGCCCCGGGCCGACGCCGGCCAGGTCGTCGCCCGGGCCCGCGCGGCGCTCGACGCGATGGCCACGTACCAGGTCGTCCTCCACCGCCAGGAGCGGGTCAACGGCGTCCTCTTGCCCGAGGAAGACCTCGTCCTGGCCATCCGCCGCGACCCACGGGCCGTCCGCCTGACCTGGCCGAGCGGCCCGCACCGGGGCCGCGAGGTCCTCTACCGGGCCGACGAGCCGGGCGGCCAGATGCACGTGAACATGGCCGACTCCGCCATCCCCGTCCCCCGGCTCACCATCGCCCCCGACAGCCCGATGGTCCTCCGGAACAGCCGCCACCCCGTCACCGAGGCCGGCTTCGACCCGCTCATCGCCAGCCTCGAAGAGGCGGCGCGGCGGCCCGACGGCGGCCTCGTCCTCGTCGGGCTGGAAACGCCCGCGACCTTCGACCGGCCGCTCCGGCGCCTCGACCGGGTCGCCCCGTCGGGCGAGCACTGGCGGGCCTGGTTCGACCCGAAGACTTCCCTGCCGGCCCTGGTCGAATGCTCGGCCGGCACCGGCGAACTCCTCGAACGCTACACCTTCCGCGACTTCCAGGCCGACCCCGCCGAATTGGCCACCGCCGCCGCCTTCGACCCCAACGCCCGCTGGGGCCCCCCGCGCGGCCTGCTCGGCCGCCTCGGCCGGGGGGCCGAGCCCGCCAACCCCGCGACGCTCCGATAACCGCCATTCTGGCCGGGCGAAGTGGCAGTCACCCGCCGTCTCCGCCCGACCCGCCGCATCAACCCGATCGATCCAACCACTGGTTTCGCGGCGACTTGCCCACCGATTGCCCGACTTGTCCTCGACCCTGACCCCGATCGGCCTGGGAATTGCTAGAGTATTTCAGGATTTGCCAGCGGCGGACCCTCCCAGTCGTGCGAGATCGGCCGGTCATGACCCTCGCTCCCCCTTACTCGATCCTGGTTACCGACGACGATCCCGCCTGGCGGGAAACGTTCCGGGAAATCTTCGAGCCCGTCGGATTCCGGACCTTCCTGGCCGGAAGCGGCGAGGAGGCGATCGACATCGTCCAGCGCCACGAAGTCCACATCGCCCTGATGGACATGCACATGCCCCGCCTGTCGGGGCTGGAAACGATGGCCATCGTCCGCCAGATCAAGGGGATGTTCCCGATGATCCTGGTGTCGGCCGACTCCGACGACAGCCTGATGCGCAAGGCCCTCTCGGCTCAGGCTTACAGCGTCCTGTCCAAGCCGGTGAGCCGGAACCTGGTCATCTACATCGTCCGCCGCGCCATCGAAAAATTCTATTGAGTTGGGCCCTGGCCGCATCCGAATCGAACGCCTGCCGGTCGAAAGTCTGTTCCCCCTCGTTCCCCGGGAGGGGGGCCGGGGGTGAGGGTCGTGGCATCCGAAACCTCGACTCTTCCTCAAGCCTTCGACGGTCACCACTCGGCCGGCGGCGCCCCTCACCCCAGCCCTCTCCCGGAGGGAGAGGGGGCCGGAAGTGCTTCCCGCAGGCCATCTTGCTGGTCATCCTCGCGGCTGGTCCCTCCGTCGCCCACGACATCCCCAACGCCCGGGTCGACCGCTCGATCCAGGCCACGCTGTCGACCGGCCGGCTCCGGGTCGATTACGAGGTTGGGCTGGCCGACTTGACGGTAGCCCAGGACCTCCGCCAGCTCGGCGAGGAGATCCCGGCCGGCGACCGCCGCGGGCTGTTCGAGGCTTATGGCCGCCGGGTCGGGCCGCTCAACGCCAAGGGGCTGGTCGTGGCGGTCGACGGCGCCGAGGTCGACTTGCGCCAGGTTGGCTTCGATCTGCGAGAAGAGGGGCACCCGCTTTTCACGTTCCACTTCGAGGCCGAGGTCCGCCCCTCGGGCCGGCTCACGCTGGTCGACACCAACTACGAGACCGGCGAGGGGACCAGCCGCCTGGCGATCCGGGCGATCGACGGGGTCGCGGCGCGGGGCGACTCGTTGCCGACCGACGTGTCTCAAATACCGATCCGGCCCGTCTGGCAGTTGGGCGACTCCGAGGAGCGCCGGACCCGTCGCCTGGCGGTCGACTATGGCCCGACGACGGCCCCCGGGGGGAAAAGCCCGTCCCCGGCCCGGTCCTCCGTTCCCGACTCCCGGCCGGCGACTTCGGGGTTGTCGAGACTTTTGGACGGCGCGGGGGGTCGAGCGTGGCCGGCGTTGTTGCTGGCGAGCGTCTTGCTCGGGATGGGGCACGCGATCCAACCGGGGCACGGCAAGACCTTGGTGGCGGCGGCGGCGCTCGGGCCGGGGGGCGGGCCGTTCCGGGGGGCCGCGCTGGGCCTGGTGACGGCGACGGCCCACCTGGCCAGCGTCGCCCTGATCGCCCTCGGGGTCTGGGCGACGCGGGCCGCCCGGCTCGGCGAGGTCCACCAGGCGCTCGCGCGGTTGGCGGGGTTCGCGATCGCCGCCGTGGGCGCCTGGCGACTTGGCCGCCACCTGGCCGGCTTCGCCGATCACGACGGGCCGGGCCCGGGGCGAGCGGCCAGCGGCCGGGGCCTGCTCGCCCTCGGCGTGGCCGGCGGGATCGTCCCGTGCTGGGACGCCGTCGCGCTCCTGGTCGTCGCCGCCGCGATCGACCGCCTCGGCCTCGGCCTGGCGCTCCTGGCCGGGTTCAGCCTGGGGATGGCCGCCGTCCTCGTCGCCGTCGGGGCCACCGCCGGCCGGTTTCGCGCCGCCCTGGCCCCGTCCGAGGGCCGCGACCGCTGGGAACGCCGCTTCGGGATCGCGGGCGGGGCGATCCTGATGGTGATCGGCCTGGCGCTGCTCGGGTCCTGATTCCGCCCTCCGCGTCGAAAAACTGTGTTCGAAGCCCCCCGGGAACCAAGATAATCTTCGGTCAGGGGGCGACCGATCGCCCGAACTCACCGGGGCGTTGGGTTCGTTTTTCCTCGCCACTCGCTCGGTACTCGACGCGCAATCTGTCTCCCCTCTCCCCCGGGAGAGGGGCCGGGGGTGAGGGTCGTGGCACGACCAGAACGGTCCGAAGCAGAATCCAACGAGCACCACTCGACCGGAGACGGCCCTCACCCCAACCCTCTCCCGGGGAACGAGGGGGCCGGAAGGGACGACCTCGGGCGGTTGGCTTCGTTTTGCCGGGGGCCGCGATGACCGGCCCCCGCTCGCTCGACCTCCATCACGTCTCGGTCCCGCTCCGCAAGCCGATCCGGCATGCGTCGTTCGCGAGGACGGATTCGGACAACTTCGTCGTCCGGGTCACGCTCGGGGACGGGACGATCGGCTTCGGCGAGGGGGTCCCTCGGTCTTATGTGACCGGGGAAACCATCGAGTCGGCCTTCGCCAGCCTGGCGAGCTTCGACCTGCCCCGCGCCTTGGACGACCCGGCGGACCTCGACGAATTGGCCCGGGCCCTGGAACGATTGAAACTCCCCGAGGCCGAGGCCGACCCGCGCGGGATGGCCGGCAACTCGGCCCGGTGCGCCCTGGAGCTGGCCTTGCTCGACGCCTACGGCCGGCGGTTCGGGGTGACGGCCGGGGCGATCTTCGAGCGGTTCGCGGCGGCCGGCGGCTTGCTCCATCCCGGGGCCGTCCCGGTCCGGTATGGCGGGGCGATCACGGCGGAAAGTCGGCGGGGCGAACGGATCTCGGCCTGGAAGATGCGTCTCTACGGGTTCGCTCAGGTCAAGGTCAAGGTGGGCGTCGCCGGCCAGGACGACCCCGCGCGGCTCGCGGCGCTCCGACGCATCCTGGGGTCTCGGATGGACATCCGGATCGACGCCAACGAAGCCTGGCGGCCCGGCGAGCTGGTCGAGCGGGTCGCCGCGCTCCGGCCGGCCCGCCCGTCGGCCCTGGAACAGCCGGTGCTCCACGCCGACGTCGACGCCCTGGCCGAGATCCGGCCCCGGTTGGGAGTCCCGGTGATGCTCGACGAGTCGCTCTGCGGCTACCCCGACGCCGCCCGCTCGGTCGCCGCCGGGACGGCCGACCTGTTCAACGTCCGGCTCTCGAAGTGCGGCGGGTTCGGGCCCACCCTCCGGATCATCGGATTGGCGCGGCGGTCCGGCCTGGGCGCGCAGCTCGGCTGCCACCCCGGGGAAACCGGCCTGCTCTCGGCCGCTGGCCGTCACCTGGCGAGCCGGGTCGTCGACCTCCGGTACGTCGAGGGCTCGTACGATCGCCACGTCCTGGCCGCGAACCTGATCGAAGGGGACATCACCTTCGGTTACGGGGGCCGCGCCCGCCCGCTGGCCGGCCCCGGCCTCGGAGTGACGGTCGACCCGGCGGCCCTCGACCGGATGACCGTGGCCCGCCGCGAGGTCCGGTATGACTGAATCCCTCCCGTTGACCGCCACCTGGGCCGCGTCCGACGGCTACCCGATCCACGTCGCCACCTGGCCGGCCGCCGGGTCGATCCGGGGCCGGGTCGTCGTCCTCCACGGCGTCCAGAGCCACGGCGGCTGGTACCAAGGGCTCGGGCGGACCCTGGCGGGAGGGGGCTACGAGGCCCACTTCCCCGACCGCCGAGGGTCGGGCGCCAACCGGATCGATCGCGGCCACGCGCCTTCGACCGGGCGACTCCTGGACGACGTGGCCGGATACCTCGCGACGCTCCGGGGAGCCGAGCCCCCCGCCCCCCTAGTCCTGGCCGGGATCAGTTGGGGGGGCAAGCTCGCGATCATCACCGCCGGGCGGCGGCCCGACCTCGTCGACGGATTGGCTTTGATCTGCCCCGGGCTCCATCCCCGGGTCGACGTGTCCCGGGGCGAGCGGCTCCGGATCGCCCTGGCGTACTTCGTCCGCCCTCGCCGGGCGTTCCCGATCCCCCTGAGCGACCCGGCCCTGTTCACCGACAACCCCGACGGCCAGGCCTTCATCGCCGCCGACCCCCTCGGCCTCCGCGCCGCGACGGCCGGGCTCCTGGCCGCCAGCGCGATCATCGACCGGATCGTCGCGCGGATGCCGCCGAAGGTCCGCCAGCCCGCGCTGTTGATGCTCGCCGGCCAAGATCGGATCGTCGACAACGACCGGACCGAGCATTATTTCGGCCGGTTGGCCGCGACCGCCCGCCGGGTGATCCGCTACCCCGAAGGGCACCACACCCTCGAATTCGACCCCGACCCCGCCCGCTACGCCCGCGACCTGGTCGCCTGGCTCGACGAGACTTTCGCCCCCCGACCCTGAACCCGTCCCCCGGCGACCGTGTCCCCCTCACCCGGAATCGGCCCCCCCGACGGAGGAGGTCCCCCCGATGGACCAGGACAAGAAGCGCGAACTCCGCCAGCTCAAGCGCGAGATCAAGCGAGCCGGCGGCAAGCGTCGTCGCCGCCAGCTCAAGGAAGGGCTCACCGATCATCCCGAGGAAGCCCACGAAGACACCTTCGACTTCGGGAACCTCCGCTCCGCCGACCTCAACGGCTTCGACCGCCCGCCCGACCGGCCGGCGGGACCGGGGGAAAGCGAGTAGTGGGCGAGAATCGACGGGAAGTGTGCTAACCGGCCTCGAATCCCGCGATAATTTTGGTGATTGCTGGTTCGTGTTTTTTCATAATGGATGTCATGGGCCACGGGTGGAATTGCCGCGACCGGTCGAGCTAGAATTGAAAGGGCAAGCTTCTATGGGGGCGAGTCACGCCTTGTCCCTGGCGTTCTTGCCAAAGCATTGGGCCGGCACCATCCATCAAGTCGTGCGTCGCGAAAGCGAGGTTCAACAATGCCTTTGAATAATTCACGACCGCCGAGGGGCGACAACGCCGCGATCGAGGACGGTTCGCTGAGCGAATTGGAGGCGAAACAGATCGTCGAGGCTTTGCTCAGGCGAGCGGCCCAGGAGCGAATCCGGTCCTATTTCGCCCATCACTGCCGTCGCCCGCTAGGTCGAATCCATGACCGTTTGCAAAAGATCGAGGGGTCTATGCGAAAGGTCCTGGGCCATGTCCGGTGATCTAATTCCTTCCGACGAGCGAGCACCAAATCCGGACGAGTCCGAGTCGGTCCCGCCCTCGCAGGTTGGCCCTCGTCTGGTCGAGCGGTTCATGGCCGAATTCCGTGGTGAAGTGTTCCCGGGCGATTCCTTCATCGACAAGCTCGACACCAAACAGCTCGGCAAGTTGTTGGACCAAGCGGGCGAGGACGGCAAAAGGCAGCATCAACTGGATGTCCAGCGTTATTGGATGACATTTCTCCTTCTCTTTTCCGTGCCGGTTTTCGTCCTCCTCCTGTGCTGGATCTTCCTCAATTATGAGAAAGGAGATCTCTTGCGCGAGATCATCGCGCTCCTGATCGGGCTCGGAGGTGGTGGGGCGGGTGGCTACACGCTGGGCCGGGCCAGTAGGCCCGGTCCCGCCCCTTGAGGTTGGCAACGGTCAGGCCCCCCGATCACTTCCCCGGCGGCGGCAGTTCCACCTTCTTGGCCCGGAAGGCGGCTTCGAGGAGGCGTTCGGTCGGGTCGGTGGGGAAGCCTTCGACGACGGCGACGTCCTTGCCCCGGCGCTCGACGGCGTAGGTCGTGCCTTCGTGGGGGCGGCGGAGGGAGTCGGGGAAGGCGTCGGGGGATTCGACGCCGGGGCCGAGCTTGGTGGTCTGATGGCGGGCGTACTGGCGGGCGAAGTCGCGGGCGTCGTCCTCGGTATCCCAGGTGGTGAGCCAGGCGAGGCCGAGGCGGGACCGCGGCCCTTCGAAGACGGCGTAGCGGTCGCCGTCCCAGCCGGCGGCGATCGGCTTGCCGCCGTGGCTGCGGAGCAAGATCCCGAGCTGGAACTCGCCGAGGACGTTGCGGCCGACCTCGCTCCAGCCCTCGCCGGGTTCGAGCTTGCCGAGGTCCACCACGGTGGGCGGGTCGGGCTGCCCCCGGTACTTCTCGGGGTGGAGGATCTGCTCGGTCGATTGCGGGGGGCTGGCGTAGGCGGCGTCGACCGACCTCCAGCCGCCGTCATTGGCGAGCTTGGCGCAGAAGACCATCCCCTTGAGGTAGGGGAAGATCAGGCTTTCGGACAGGATCGGCGGCGCCTCGCGGAGCGAGGCCCCGCTGGCCAGGGTCATCATCGGCCCCATCAGGCTGAACATCCGGTCGAGGTTCCCGGCGGGCAGGGCGGTGACCTTGGAGCCGTCCCAGTCGTCCATCTGGGCGCCGATCATGGCCAGGGTCGCCTCCCCCTCGATCAGCGAGGCCAGAGCGAGCGAGCGGTCGTCGTCGGACTTGGCCGCCTTGTGGAGGGCGTCGAGGTCGTAATGCTGGTCGGCCAGGGCGTGGGTCAACTCATGGGCGATCACCGTCTTGTTCTCGTCCTTGTCGAAGCCCCCCTTCTTGCCCCCGAGCAGCTTCTCCAGGAACGAGGCCGGCTTGGCGTCGGCGGCGACGCCCGGCTCCTTGATGAGGTGCATGGTCTTGGTCTTGGGGTCGTAGAAGGCGGCGATCTCCTCGGCGTAGACCCGGACCATGATCTCCTTCCAGTTGGCGTCGCGGGGGATGAACCCGAAGACCTTCAGGCCCAGCTCGCTGGTCCGGAACTCGGCGGGGGTCTGGTCCTCGTCGACCTCCTTGAGCAGGAGGGCCTTGAGGTCTTCGCGGTTGGTGACGTCCCGCTTCACCTCGGACCGGAACGGGAGCTTGCGGAGGCCGGGCAAGAGCTGCTCGAACGCCAACTTGTAGCGGAGGACCGCCTCGGTCGTGTCCTTGGCGTCGGCGAGCTTGTCCCCTTCCTTGAGCAACGCCTTGCCCCGCGAAGTGCTGGCGGGGAGGTCGACGGCGAGGGCGGGGACGGCGAGGAGGACGGCCAAGGCGAACGGTGCCGCGAACGCGAAGGGGACACGCATGGTGATATCTCGGAGAGAAAGGGAGGTGGCAAGGCCGCGTGGCCCGATTCGTCAGCGCGGCGGGTCGGGGGCCATCGAGGGGCCGGAAGGAGCGGGCGAGGCGGCGGCCCGGGGCCGGGTCGCCGAGGCGGGCCGTGCCGGGGACGCGGTGGCCGCCTTGGTGGGCGGATGGCCGAGGAGGATCATGGCGGATCGATACAGGACTTCATCCTCCGAGCGCGGTCCGCCGCGGATCGCCTTGCTCATCTTGTTGCCCTCGCCCAGATGCCTCATCTCGCCGTCGAAGATGTCTCCCAGGATCAGGGGTTCGGGAAAGCCGAACGAGCGGAGCAGGTTGATCCGGACCGGGCGAGCGACCCCGGCCCCGGACGAGGCCAGGACCTTGCCCGCCTTCTCGACGATCGCGGGGTCGACGTCGGAGCCATAATGCTGGCCGAGGGCCTTGATGAGCGGGGTGGATTTTTCTCGGTATCGCTTGCAGATCGTGGCCAGCGCGGAGTGATATTCGGAGCGGTCGGCCTCGGCCTGCCGCCGGGACTCGGCGATCCGCTGGAGGCGGAGCTGGCGGCCCAGCTTCGGGTCGGGCGGGAGCAGGTTGGGGTCGACCTCGGCGGGCTGGTCGCGAGGATCGGGGCCGGGGGGCGGCCCCGCCTCGGCGACCGGGCCCGCGCGGCGGGGGTCGCCGGCCGCCGGGGCGATCGCCGGGTCGCCCGGGGCGTCGGGCCGGGCGTCGGCCTTCAAGGCGTCGGGGTCGAAGCCGATCCCCTCGACCTTGGCGATCGGCCGCGCCGGCGGGGCGGCCGGCGCTTCGAGGGCGGGCGCCGGCTCCGTCGGGGCCTCGACCGCCAGGACGGGCGCCGGGGCGGGCGGGACGGCGAGATCGGCGGCCGGGGCCGGGACGAGGGCCGGCGCGGGGATCGGATCGGCGGCCCGGACGGGGGCGGGGGGGTCGGGCGGGCGGGTCGCGGCCAGTTCGTGGGCCCGCTTCTGATAGGCCCGGACCCCGACCACCGCGAAGGCGGCCGACAGGATCAGGAGCGGGGGGACGAGCATCCAGGGGATGCCCCGGTCTCGGTACTGGATCACCACCCGGGGCGGCGGTCCGGGCGCCGGCATCTCGTCGTTGGGGTCGCCGATCTCGATCATCTCGTCGGTCCGGTCAACGGCCATGAGTCGCCCCTCGCTCGGTCCCTGGTCGGTCGCTCGGTCGGTCCATCGGTCAACCCCCGGCGCTCCCGCCGACGCCGGTCCCGCGGACGGTCTGCCCGTGGGGGTCCAACAGCCCCTCGATCTCGGCGGCGGAGGGGACGCCGAGCCTGGCCAGGATCGCCGGCCGGTCGGCCAGTTCCAGGGCCGCCGCCACCTCGTCGAGCGTCCGGCCGGCCACGGCTTCCAGGGCGACCTGGCGGACGTTCTTACCCTCTTCATAGGCCCGCTTCGCCAGCGAGGCGGCGGCGTCGTAGCCGATCCGGGGGGCCAGGGCCGTGCACATGGCCAGGCTCAGCTCGATCAGGGCCCGGCACCGCTCCTCGTCGGCCTCGACCTTGAGGACGCCGGCGACCTTCTTGCCGGCGAGGTGCTTCTCGGCGTCGAGGCACTTCTCGGCCAGGTGGCGGGCGGCGTTCTGGAGCAGGTCGATGGACTGGAGCAAGTTATAAGCGATCACCGGCATCATCACGTTGAGGTCGAAGTTCGACCCCAGGGCGTTGGCCCAGGCGATGGTCGCGTCGTTGCCGACGACCTGGGCGCCGACCATCATCACGGCCTCGGGGATGACCGGGTTGACCTTGCCGGGCATGATCGAGGAGCCCGGCTGCAACTCGGGGATCTTGATCTCGCCGATCCCGCACCGGGGGCCCGAGGCGAGCCATCGGAGGTTGTTGGAGACGTTGGACAGGCTGATGGCCACCGTCTTGAGCGCCCCGGACACCTCGACGGCGGCGTCGCGGTTGGCCATCGCCTCGAAGCCGTTGGCGGCCGGGCGGAACTCCAGGCCGGTGTCGTGGCCGAGCTGGGCGGCCATGAGCCGGGGGAAATCGGCGTGGGTGTTGATCCCGGTGCCGACGGCCGTCCCGCCGATGGCCAGCTCGGCCAGGGCGTCGCTCGCCTGGGTCAAGCGGCGGACACCGTGCTCGACCTGCGAGGCGTAGCCGGAGAACTCCTGGCCCAGCCGGATCGGGACCGCGTCCTGGAGGTGGGTCCGGCCGATCTTGACGACGGGGTCGAACGCCTCGGCCTTGGCCTGGAGGAGCCCCTGGAGGACGTCGAGGCTGGGGATCAGCTTCTTGCGGACCCCTTCGAGGGCCGCGACGTGGATCGCCGTGGGGATGACGTCGTTGGACGATTGCCCCATGTTCACCGCGTCGTTGGGGTGGACCGGCGACTTGCCGCCGCGGTGGCCGGTGAGCTTCTCGTTGGCGACCCCGGCGATGACCTCGTTGGTGTTCATGTTGGTCGACGTGCCCGACCCGGTCTGGAACACGTCGACGACGAACTGGTCGTCGTGCTTGCCGTCGGCCACCTCCTGGGCGGCCTGGACGATCGGGGCGCCGAGGTCGGGGTTGAGCAACTTCAGATCCATGTTGACCTGCGCCGCGGCCTTCTTGATCAGGCCCATCGCGCGGATGAAGGCGCGGGGCATCCGCAGCGGGCTGATCTCGAAGTTCAGCTCGGCGCGGCGGGTCTGGGCGCCGAAGTAGGCGTCGGCCGGGACCTCCATGCCCCCCATCGAATCGCTCTCGGACCGGGTCGTCGACGTGGCCAAGCCTGGAGCCTCCGGCGGAGGAATGGGAAAACGCCCCCTCTAGGAGAGGCGACCCGGGGGGGACTTGTCAACCGCCGTCCCGGCCGGGCGTCGTCAAGGGTTGCGCCCGAGGGCCGGCTCGCGGGGGACCTCGGCCGCGTCGGCGAGCGATCCCGCCGGCTCCACGGCCGCCAGGGGCCAGGTTTCCAGGCGGATGTCGGCGCCGCGGACGGCCAGGAACGGGCAGGGGGGGGACTCGATCCAGGTCCCGGTGTTGAAATAGCGGACCCCGTCGACGTCGGCGGTCAGCGACAGGTGGGTATGGCCGCAGGTGACGGCCCGACAACCCTTGCTCCGGGCATACTCCACCGCCCTCTGCTGGACGAGCTGGCTGTTCCGCTGCCACCTCTTGGTGACCCGCCTGATCCACCGGGCCGTGTTGTGCGGGGCCCACTTCTGGATGAAATAGAAGATCCCGCAGGCGACGTCGGTGAGCAGCTTGTAGCTGGTGATGAAGGTGTCGAACTGGTCGCCGTGGAGGATCAGGAGCCGGGCCTCGCCGTTGTCGTAGACGTATTCGTCGAGGATGTCGACGCCGACGATGTGGCTGACGATCTCGGCCGGGCCGTCGTGGTTGCCCCGGACCCAGGTCAGGCGGAAGTCGGCGCGGTCGGAGTTCCGGCGGATCACCTTGAGGCAGGCGAAATGCCGCTTGGTGAGCCGCTTGAAGTTCAAGTCGTCGAAGATGTCGCCGTTGATGACCAGCTCGCGGGAGTGGACCGCCGCCCATTCCAGGAACTGTTCGAGGTGCCGGGCCTGGCACATGTCGCTGCCGAGGTGGAGGTCGCTGATGACCAGGCAGTCGTAGGGCGGCGGGACGGGCGGGGCCCCGGCGGTCGGCAGGTCGGACATCGGTCGGGGTTCCCGGGTGGCCGGCTCGGGCGCGACCCCACGCGGTCGGCCCTGGGTCCGATCGTGGGATTGTACCACGACGGCGGCTCACCAGCCCGCGTAAAACGCCATGCCCGGCGGGTCGCGGACGAAACCGGCCTCGGCCAGCCAGGGGGCGGCCGGGCTGGCCAGGGTCGCCGCCCCGTTGTAGGTCTCGACCTTGAGCACCCGCCGGCCCGACCCCGCCAGGCCCGACAAGAGCGCAACCGCCTGCCTCAACTCGGCTTCCGAGGCCGACGCCGGCCCGGTGAGCCGCTTGCCCGTCCCTTCCACGATCAGGACCGGGCGGCCGGCGACCAGGATAAGAAAGTTGGAAGAAGACCGGAGCAGCCGGGCCGTCCCCCCTTCCAGGAGCGGGATGTCGAGCGGGGCGCCCGAGCCGTACAGGTTGGCCGGGTCGAGGGTCGAGAGCAGGACCGGCTCGGCCGACCGGGGCTGGCCCGAGGCGGCCCGGGCCAGCTCGTCGGCGGCCTCGGCCGTGGCGTACTGGACGCCGGAGAGCCCTTCGACGTAGTACCCCCGGCGGAGGTCGCCCCGGATCTCGGCCCGGGCCAGCCACGGGACCAGGTCGCGCCAGGGGGGGGCCCAGGGGTCGAGGGCGACGGTCTCGCGGGCCAACACGCCATAGCGGTCGAGCAGGGCCGACGCCCAGGCGAGGTGGGCGGATTCGGGGTCGAGCCCGGGGGGCGCAGGCCAGGCCGACCATCGCCCTTCCGGTCGTCGCGAGGCCGGGTCGCGGGGCGACGGCCGCGACCGGCCCAGGGTCGGCCGGGTCGCCCGGTTCGTGGCGGCGGCCAGGGCCTCGGCGGTCGCCCGGCCGCCGGGCCGGAGTGGGTCGAAGCGGTCGTTGCTGACCAGGCCGCGCCGGGCCAGGGCGTCGAGGGCCCCCCGCGCGGCCATCGGCCCGAGGCCGGTGGCCCGGGCGACGTCGACGGCGAAGCTCGCCCCCCGGTCGCGGAGGTGGGCCAGGACGAGGTTTTCGGGGGCGGTCGGCTCCTCGGCCTCGTCGCGGACGGGCCAGGGGCCGGCGAAGTCGCGGGGGACGATGGCGACCCGGGGCTCGCCCCGGCCGTCGGCCTCCGCTCGCCAGGTCCAGTCGCCCGAGGCGAGGGCCTCGTCGAGCCAGCCCGGTCGATAGTCGCGGACCCGGCGGGGCAGGATCTCCCCTTCCCAGAGTTCCGCCGTCGCGGCGAAGCCCCGCAACTGCTCCAGGGCCAGGCCGACCGCCGCCGGGCCCTCGCGGCGGGTCGCCGGGTGGACGTGCTGGCGACGGGCGCCGAAGTCGACGAACGCCTCGGGCGGGACGGCCACGCTCTCGCGGCGGCGGATCGCGATCGAGAGCCGGCGGACCTCCTCCAGGTTCCCCCGGTCCGCCCACCGGGGCTCGCCCGAGCCGTCGGCCGGGTCGAGCCGGATCAAGCCCCCCTCGTCGGCGAACCGTTCCAAGAGCTCGGTCGCCAGGGCCGGGCCGATCGGGTAGCGGGCCGTGAGGTCGTCGAGGCCGATCAGGGCGTGACCCCGCAAGTAGCGGCGGACCACGCCGGACACGGCCGGGTCGGGGCCGACCCCATCCCCGCCCGGGAACGCCTCGGCATACAAGCCGGCGTCCTCGTCGCTGATGAACCGGGCGGGCTCGGCCGTCCCCGGGATCTCGACCCGGAGGGCCCTCCCCTCGGCTTGCAACGCTTCGAGGAAGCCGAGCATCGGGCCGGCCAGCTCGGACGGGGCGAGGTCGCCGAGGCGGCGGAGTTCCTCGGCCATCTCGGCGACGCTCCGGGGCGGGTGGCCGGCCCCCCGGAGGCGGGCCTCGACCCGGCCGATCGCCGACGGTTCGAGCAGGGCGTCGAGCAGGGCGAGGTCGACCGGGTCGCCCCCGGCGGGCGGGTCGCGGCGGGGCTCGTCCCACTCGTAAAGGAAGGTCGCGGTGAACCGGAAGATCAGGTCGTTCGCGAACGGCGACGGCGTCTCTCCCTGGCGGGTCACGACTTGGATCGACCCCGACTCGACGGCCTGGAGGAACTCGCGGAGCCGGGGCAAGTCGAGGTCGTCGACCAGGCATTCGCGGTAGGTTTCGACCACGATCGGGAAGTCGGGGAGCTTGCGGACGACCTGGAGCAGGTCCTTGGCCCGGAGCCTCTGGAGCCAGAGCGGCGTCCGCTTGGCCGGGTCGGGCCGGGGCATTAGCAAGGCCCGGCCGGCGTTCTGGCGGAACCGGAGGCCGAACAACGCGCTGTCGCCCAGCTCGGCCCGGATCAGGTCCTCGGCCAGCGCGGGGGTCAGGCCGGCGAACAGGTCGAGCGGCGGGCTGTCGGTCTTCGGGAGCCGGATCAAGAGGCCGTCGTCGCCGTGGAGGCAGGCGGCGGAGATCCCCAGGCGCCGGCGGAGTTGCCCCTGGAGGGCCAGCTTCAGGGCCAGGTGGAGCTTGCCGCCGAACGGCGAGAGCACGGCCAGGCCGAGTTCGCCGGCCGGGTCGGTGAACGTCTCGACCAGGACCGTCCGGTCGTCCGGGACCGCGCCGGCGACGCGGACCTGGCGGGCGACGTGGTCGCGGAGCGTCTTCGCGGCGACCTCGTCGAGCCGGCACTCGGCCCGGAGCCAGGCGAGGACGCCGGGATCGTCGCGACGCCCGGCCAACTCTCGGCAGAGGGCGCCGACTTTGGCCCCGAGTTCGCCGGTCCGGCTGGTCTTCTCGCCGCGCCAGAACGGCATCATCGCGGCCTGGCCGGCGGCCCGGGAGACGACGACCTTTTGCGGCTCGATCGCCTCGATCTTCCAGGTCGCCGTCCCCAGGACGAAGGTTTCGCCGACCCGCCGCTCCAGGACGAACTCCTCGTCGAGTTCGCCCAGCCTCGGCCCCCCTTCGCCCAGGTAGAGGGGGTACTGGCCGGTGTCGGGGATGGTCCCGCCGCCGGTCAGGGCCAGGCGGGCGGTCCCGGGCAGGGGGCTCAAACGGTTCCGGACCCGGTCCCAGCTCAGGCGAGGTTGGAGGTCGCGGAAGCTGGCCGTGGGGAACCGGCCCGAGACCAGCTTCAAGACCCCCTCGAACGCCTCGGCCGCGAGGTCGCGGTAGGGATACGCCCGGCGGACGAGGTCGAACAGCGCGGGCACGTCCCACGCATCCACGGCCACGCATGCCACGACCTGCTGGGCCAGGATGTCGAGGCAGTTGGTCGGCACCCGGAGGGTCTCGACCTCGTTGGCGACCATCGCCCGGGCCAGGGCCGCCGCTTCCAGGAGGTCGCCGGTCGTCCGGGCGATCAACCGCCCCTTGCTCACCCGGCCGACGACGTGGCCGGCCCGCCCGACCCGCTGGAGCCCCCGGGCCACCCCGCCGGGCGAGCCGACCTGGCAGACCAGGTCGACGGCCCCCATGTCGATCCCCAGCTCCAGCGAGGCCGTGGCGATCACGCTGGGCAACTCGCCCCGCTTGAGCAGCTCCTCGGTCGCCCGCCGCTCGTCCTGGCTCAGGCTCCCGTGGTGCGACCGCGCGACCACCTCGGCCGGCGCGTCCGGGTCATCCGACGGGGGGTTGTCGCCGTGGGCCAGCTCGTTGAGGCTCTTGGTCAGCTTCTCGACGACCCGGCGGTTGTTGGCGAACACGATGGTCGACCGATGCTCGCGGATCAGGGCGAGCAGCCGCCCTTCGATGACCGGCCAGATCGAGCCTTCCGGCCTCGGCCCGGCCCGGTCGAACGGGGCGATCACTTCGAGGTCGAGGTCCTTCCGCCGCCCGGCGTCGACGATCGTCACCGGCCGGCCCTCGAACCGGGCGGGCCCGTCGCCCGGGACCTGGCGGAGCCCCCCCAGGTAGCGGGCGACCTCCTCCAGGGGGCGCTGGGTGGCCGACAGGCCGACCCGGACGAAGCCGGCCGGATTCAGGGCTTCGAGGCGTTCGAGGAGCAGGGCGAGGAAGACCCCACGCTTCTCGGAACAGAGGGCATGGATCTCGTCGACGATGACGTGCGAGAGCGAGCCGAGCGTGCCCCGTGCCTTGCTCGTGAGCATCAGGTGCAGCGATTCGGGCGTCGTGATCAAGATGTCGGGCGGCTTCCGGAGCATCTTCTGGCGGTCGGATTGGGGCGTGTCGCCGGTCCGGACCGCGATCGTCAAGGCGGGCAACGGCGTCCCGGCGGCCTCGGCCGTCGCCAAGATCCCTTCCAGGGGGAGCTGGAGGTTCCGGAAGACGTCGTTGTTCAGCGCCTTGAGCGGCGAGATGTAGAGGATGCGGACCCCGAGGGCCTGCCTCGGGACCCGCCAGAGGTGGTCGAGGCAGGCGAGGAAGGCGGCCAGGGTCTTGCCCGACCCGGTCGGCGCGAACAGCAAGGTATTTTGCCGGGCGGCCACCGCCGGCCACCCCAGCCGCTGCGGGGGCGTGGGGGCGCCGAACGTGGCCCGGAACCAGGCCGAGACGGCCGGCAGCAGGACCTCCGATCCGTCAAGGTCGCGCGGCATAAGGGGGCCCATCCCGGAACCGACGATCGGCGGCGGAATCAGGCCGGATTGTCGCCGCCCGATTGTCGAATTGACAAGGGGCCGCCAGACAAACGTTCAGGAACGCCCGGGTCTTCGGGATCTCAGGCCGGGCGGGCCAGCTCGCGGTCGATCAGGGTCCGGAGCACCTGGCCGACGCTTTCCCGGCGGTCCTGGGCCAGTTGGAGCAAGGCGGCCGCGCGATTGGCGGGCAGGAGTAGCTCGATTTCGACGACGCCGTCGGGACGGCCTAGGGCCGGGTTGAGTCGGCCGCCACGGTTCTTCGGGGCGATCATATTGGAGTTCATCGGCCTTCCTGGTCATGGCCCCTGACGTCGGGGGGGTTACTGGATCACATCATCAGGCAACTCGCGGGCCAAGTCAAGAACGCCATTGGTAGAAGGCCGCCGCCAGGATCACGAGGACGCCCAGGATCAGGGCGGCGGCGACGAACCGGACGAGCCATCGGGCCTCGTCGGCCGGGGCCGGGGGGCGCGGGAGGGGGCGGGTCGGGGGCAGGACCACGGCGGGCCGGGGGGGGAGGGGCGGCTTGTGCATCGGGGCCGAGGCGACCTCCGACGTGCCCAGGTCGCGGAGCGAGGCCGAGGCCGAGGGGCCGTCGTCGCCGAAGAGGCGGAGGTCGTCGTCGTCGATCTCGGGCGGGGGCGGCCGGAACGCCCGGGCCGCGTCGGCCTCGGCCCCCAGGATCGAGTGGACCACGGCGGGGTCGGCCCAGCGGGCGAGGTCGCCGCGCAGCTCGCCGCAGTCCTGGTAGCGGTCGGCCGGCTCCTTGGCCATGAGCTTGCGGACCACCGCGGCGAACGCCGAGGGGACCCCCCGGGCCACCCGTTCGAGCGGGTCGGGGTCGTCGAGCCGCTGCTTGAAGATCTTGTTGACGACGTCGCCCCCCTCGAACGGCGCCCGGCCGGCCAGGGCGAAATACATCGTGCAGCCCAGGCTGTACAGGTCGCTCCGGCGGTCGGCCCGGGCGGCGTCGGTGAGCTGCTCGGGGCTGGCGTAGTCGAGGGTCCCGATGACGACGTTGTGCCGGGTCAGGGGGCTCTCCTCGTCCATCAGCCGGGCCAGGCCGAGGTCGAGGACCCGGGCGTCGCCGTCGGGGGTGACCATCAGGTTCGACGGCTTGATGTCGCGGTGGACCAGCCCCGAGTCGTGCGCCGCCTCCAGGCCGTCGATCACCTTGAGGAAGAAGCGGGCGGCGTCGGGGACGCGGAGCGGGCCGCCCCGGGGGTGCTTGACGAGCTGGTACAGGCTCTCGCCCGGGACGTATTCCAGGACCATGAAGTGGACGTTGCCGGCGTGGCCGACGTCGAGGGCCCGGGCCAGGTTGGGGTGGTTGATCCGTCGGGAAAGCTCCATCTCGCGGCGGAACCGGAGGAGCGGCTGGCCGCCGTCGACCGCCTTGCTCGGCGGCAGGACCTTGATGGCGACCCGGAGCCCATCGGCCTGGTTGGCCGCGAGGTAGACCTTGCCCATCCCCCCCTCGCCCAGGGGCCGCAAGATCCGGTAGTCGCCGAGGAAGAATCCCTTGGTCGCCCCGCCGAGGACCTTGCGGGCCTGATAGGTCGTCAGCGCCCCCTGCTGGATCAGGTGGCGGGCCAGCCGGACGGCGGCGTCGGATTCGTGGTCGTCGAGAAGCTGGGCGCGGGCTCGCTCCAGAGTCGGCGGGGGGACGAGGCCGCTTTTCGCCAGATTCGCCACGAATTTGTCGAGCCGAGCCATGCCCGCGAGCCTCACCCATCGGCCGGACCGGCCGCCGGCCCCCTCGGTGAGTCGAGCCCGAGGAGTTACCGTGATTGTACGCCGGGCGGGAATCGAAGTTCGCCGAGCCCCGCCGGGCGCCGGGATTCCGACCCCCGCCGCGATCCGAACCCAATCACTCGCTCAGACTAGAATAACATTGACTTAAGCCGGAAGTCCTTTGCGACGGATGAGTAACGTTATGCCGGGTTACCCCAAATATAATCGCGTGCTGATTCGACGATTTGGCATGCCACCGCATGGATGAAGCACAATCTGAATGGGGAGGCGACATTGGTCGTCAGAAACGCGGCCCCGGATGTCGTCGCAAGACTTCTGGCAGCTTCGTTTTTCGTGCTAAGTCAATGACATTCAAGTTTGACCCAAATGGCATCAACAAAGTCTGACCCGAATGGCATCAAAGCCCTACTGGCACGGGCATAAGGGAAATCATCGTGCCATTCGGGTCAGGCAGGGTTTTTTGAGCCGTCCCGACCCTTTTTCCGACTGTAAGTTCACCACGCAAGATCAAGGTGATGTCGTGTAAATGCCTTTATATGGCGTGGCGGCGAGGAAAGCCACCGATTCCATCCAGTTTGGATAATCGGTCGAGGGGCTATAGCCATCGGGGGTTATGGGGTCAGCGGCGTTAACCTGATACGACCCATCGGCCAACTTCTCGATGTCGAAGTAGACCGACCATGAATTCTTGCCGAGTGGTACCAAGATACCTCCGCTCGGGAGATACATTAAAGTATCCATAAAAGTTGTATTATATGTGTATCCATCCCCTGTTATCGACAAGGGCGATATGTTCACGCCCGGTGTGTCGCTCGTAGACAAGGCCGAGTTCGTCGTGCCTGCATCGCTGACCGTCCCGACGGCGAGGGGCGAGTTGTTTGACTGCGAGCCGTACAACGTACCGCCTTGGTCGTCGATGATCGGCCTGGGAGAGCTGGGCATGCCTTGGGCGTTGAGGAGCATGAGGCTACTATCGGTGTATCGTGTTCCGCCGATGTGATATTGTGCGACATAGCCCGCCGGCTTCATCGTCTGGACGAACGCAAACGAGCCGCCGCCGGACACGTAGGGTGCCGTGACCGTGCCACTGAATCCCACTCCAGCCTCGAAGCTCTTTGGCTTACCATTCGCGTCGTAGACCACGTGCGGGTTTGCCGCCGGAGTGACGGTCAGACTCCCCGTCACGTTCTGGACGTTCACGAAGAACATGGCAGTCCCGAAATCACCATTCGGGTAGGTCACGTCCACCGTCACCGTCTGATTCAGGGCGATTGCGCCACGATGGGTAATTTGGGAGGATGAAAGCATGGCGCCTTGGGTTGGTTGGCGGTTGGGCCGACATCCGAAGCGTCGATGCTCTCCGGGTC